>ENA-OQIC01000093-OQIC01000093.1-human-gut-metagenome-genome-assembly--contig:-NODE-93-length-38478-cov-8.992047_pt1 | contig 38478 bp, 41 predicted proteins | sample MGYA00242572_ERZ504736 | MGnify/ENA primary metagenome ERZ504736 (study PRJEB26092, sample SAMD00036201) | human gut metagenome | host: Homo sapiens | study: EMG produced TPA metagenomics assembly of...
AACTGGCGTTCGTAATACCGGGTGCAATAATCCAACAGAAGTTCTATATGCCGGGAAAGAATAATACTGCTATGAGTATCAATGGGATGATGCAACTCATCCTCTATATTCGAGAGGCAACACGTCACTTTCTCTGTCTCACGCCGCGAAAGATGCAGCGCTTCTTCCTTGCGATAATGGAAAAAGGTATAATTTTTAATATGATTCTTCAGTGAGGTGCGGAACAACAGGTCAGGATGAAATGCCAAAAGATATCCTTTATCCGGCAACGTATTCTCCTTACTCATACGAAAGATCTCGCCGGGAGTGAGAAACACCATGGTAGCATTGGAGTAATCATAGTATTTCCGTCCGCAGCAGCAACAACCGCCCGGACAATCCTCAATCAGCAAGACAGCATAGAATTCAAACTTCACCGCATCCTCTTCCAATGAAGGATTCTCCAGATTGATGATGCCCACCTGCGGATGCAATGTCTTGCAACCCAGACAGCGGTTACATTCATATACAGTCCTCAAGTCCAACATAGTCTCTTGCATTGCTTGTTACGACAGAATACTATAAAAGAAGGTTTTGTGCCCGATATTCATTCGGTGTACAGCCCACACGCTTCTTGAACAACCGGCAGAAATGCTGCGGATATTGAAATCCCAGTGAATAGGCTACCCTGCTGACGGTTTCTCTCCTGTCGGACATCCGTTCCTTTGCCAGTTCTATCACTTTTTCCTGAATATATTCCTGTGGAGTCTTGCCGGTTTCCTTCTTGAACATATCCCCGAAGTAGTTGGATGAAAGGCACAGTTTGTCAGCAAAGTATTTCACGGTAGGTAATCCGTCACGCTCGGCAAGTTCGCCCTCAAAATAATCGTCAAGCAACCCTTCAAAGCGTGTCAACACATCACGGTTCGAATGACTGCGGGTGGCGAACTGACGTTCATAAAAACGCATACAGTAATTAAGAAGCAGTTCTATATAGTTTACCAGCAAGGTCTTACTGTGCTTGTCCACCCCCCGTTCCAGTTCCATACGGATAATCTTCAGGCAATCTGTCATAATATTGCGCTCATCTTCCGAAAGGTGCAGCGCCTCGCTCACTTCATACGAAAAGAAGGTATATTTCTTTATTGTTTTTCCAAGCGTGGTCCCCCGTAACAAATCCGGATGAAAAAGAATGCCAAGCACATTCAACTGCACACGGTCGGTGGTCAATGTGGTTTCCGTTGTTTGTCCCGGAGCAAAACATACCACGGTTCCCTCCTGATAGTCATAACTCCGACGCCCGTATTTGATATCACAAGCTTTCTCCAATTTCAGATAAAGTGCATAAACGCCATAGTTCCAGTGCACATAGTCCATCTGCCGGGTAGCCTTGTTCAAATCAATGACACTGACCAACGGATTCAGTGTTTCAAGTCCGTATAGACTGTTATATTGGTCCACACTGTCTAAATTTAATATCTTATCCATCATTCTAACTTGTTTAATGTCTGCTAAAATACAGCTTTTTCAGTTATTTGAAATATTCCGGTCACAAAAATAAGAAGTTATCCGGACAAGGTTATAACCTCAATTACGGATTATCTTACCTTAGTTACCGAATCTTATCCCATCCGGGAATAAAAAGAAGAGCCGGAATGTTCCTGCCGGGCTACCCACTCCATATATATGGCAGCACATTCATACACTTGTTGAGCTAAAAGGACATTGCTTTTTCGATGACGATGTGGCAGGAACAAATTGATGCTAATCATCAATCAAAAAAATGTATCCGATTGGTTCAGGGAGCTGTTTAGCAAACTCTATCAAAGGATACAACTGAAAGAGGTGCAGAAAAGGAGCAAAGGTTTTAGCCTGTAAAGAAAGGTATTTTGCTGAAATACAGTAAAAAGTGCAATTCACAATGAATGATATACTGTACCTTTTGCTATATTTGCATATAATCCATTTAATATTAAAAGAATGAATGCGGATTTTGATTATTTAGAAATAAACCGGGGAACAACAGGTAGATATCCATCTGAAATCTGACTTTTAAATATAGGATAAAACATTAAAGTAATCATATTCTGATGGTCTATTCCATAATAGCTACAAAATAAGAAAGACTGAAAAGGATTTACCATAAATATAATAGATATGAAAACAGACTTTACAATCAGGGAAGCTCAACAGACGGATACTATTGCGCTAAAAGAATTATTTCAAAACACTGTTCTTGCGGTAAATAGCAAGGATTATTCGCAGGCAGAAGTTGAGGATTGGGCATCCTGCGGAGATGACCTTTCTAACATTGAAGAGATGATAAAGACCCACTATTTTATTGTAGCTGTTAATCAACAGTCACAAATCGTTGGTTTTTCATCTATTACGTCTCAAGGCTATTTACATTCTATGTTTGTTCACAAGGACTTTCAAGGTAAAGGTATTGCTACGATGCTTTTGGAAGAAATAGAACGATATGCAATTACAGCCGGAATTATGCGGATTACATCCGAAGTGAGCTTGACTGCTCGCCCTTTCTTTGAAAAAAAAGGTTATATAGTAAAGGAAGAACAAAAGCGCAAAGCGAATCAGCTTTCTCTCACTAACTTTTGGATGGCAAGGGAAATGGCTAAAATCAAGCCTTATAATGGTCGTATTCCTGCTTGTGGTGTCTTTTGTGGGGGATGCCCCATATATACGAGAGAAAAAAGAGCTTGCAGAGGAGCCGAGTTAAATCATTCTCGTTGTGAAAAATGCAAAACATTTCATTTATGTTGTTTTGGGAAAAAGATAACACATTGTTTCCAATGCAGCAACTTCCCATGTACCAGATTTAAAGGATTTGCCAAACGTTGGCAAAAGCATGGACAGGATTTTATTGAAAATCAAAAACTGTTAAGTGAGATAGGTGAAGTGGCGTTTTTGGAGTATTATAATAAAAAGGTTACAGATTAAGTCAAGTTCGTTTTGGATATATAGACAAAGGAACAAACTAAACTTATTTATACTGACAGCAAAATATGTGCTGGCGAAAAGAAAACAAAGTTTTGTCGTTTCGCCAGCATTATTTTTGTACTTTTGTCACATATAACAAAATACAAATGGATATAAATCAGAATTATAGAGAAGCTGTAAAGAGCATAAAAGAAGCTATCCTACGCAGCCAGTACCGTGCAGCCGCATCGGTGAACAAGGAACAGCTATCTCTTTATTACGGCATCGGACGTTATGTGTCGGAAAATTCCCGTACTGGCTTTTGGGGAAAAGGTGCAATTGAACAGATATCTTCCCTATTGCAAAAAGAATTGCCGGGGCTAAGGGGATTTTCAGCTTCGAATATAAAGAACATGCGAATATTTTATGAAGCATGGGAATCTGTTTTAAATCGCCAGCCACTGGCTGACGATTTAGTATTGGATGAAAAATTACTTCTTGTAGAAATTCGCCAGCCACTGGCTGATGAATTTAACTGGTCAGACTTCCTTTCAATCGGCTTTAGTCATCATACTGAAATAATATCCAAAGCTAAGACTTTGGAAGCAAGGCTGTTCTATATACATGAGTGCGCCACTCGCTATTGGAGTAAATACACTTTAAGGGATTACTTAAAAACAGACCTGTACAGCCATCGGGGCACTTTTCCTAACAATTTCGCACAAGCATTGCCTGATACCAAGCAAGCTCTAAAAGCTGTTTGCTCATTCAAAGATGAATACTTGCTTGATTTCATTAATGTGGAGGAACTGAATGAACAGGAGGAGGATTTAGACGAAAAGATAGTAGAAAAGGCGATTGTTGCCAATGTGAAGAAGTTTATCATGACCTTCGGACAAGATTTCAGTTTTATAGGCAATCAGTATCGTATGGAGGTTGCAGGAGAAGAAATGTTTATTGGATTTGCTCTTTTTCAATCGGGAGCTTAATTCCTTGGTCGCAGTCGAACTGAAATCCGGAAAATTCCGCACATCTTATTTGGGACAACTGAATACTTATCTATCTGCTTTAGACACATATATCCGGAAGCCGCATGAAAACCCTTCTATCGGAATAATCCTTTGCAGGGAAATGAATCAAACCTTTGTAGAGTTTGCCGTTCGTGATTATAACAAGCCGATGGGGGTTGCTACTTACCATGCATCTAAAGACATGCCGGAACGGCTTCGTAACGCTTTGCCGGACATTGAGGATTTGAGAAAGCTATTGTAAAGCAAAAGCCTTATTTCTTTTTCGGACAGGTAATCGCCTTTTATTACCTTTACATAAGAAACCCGCCACCAAGCTAATTTCTTCGTTTTTTGTTACGATTTTGTCACCTGCCGTTAGTAATAGACTGATTTCTTCTTTGATAATCAGCTTGATATCCTGATCCATATATTATATATGGCAGAATCAGTAATTAAGGTCAGGATACCCGTAATTTATCTACAAAGAACCCAAGCAAATATACCTAAATTTGCAACATCATAAAATATTAAAACGTATATTTGAACCAAATAACATAAATCGTATGAAAAGACTCGGATTATTTATGACGGTAATCATGATACTGTGTATTACCGTAAACGCACAGAAACAGAGCAACAGAACATTAGTAGCTTACTTCTCGGCGACAGGTACAACAGAGAAAGCCGCCAAACAGATAGCGGAGGTGACAGGCGGAGCCTCTACGAAATACAACCTGCAAAGAAATATACCTCCGCCGACCTGGACTGGCACGACAAATCCTCGCGCAGCAGTGTGGAAATGGCAGATGCCTCGTCACGTCCCGCATTGCGTTCCCAGCCCCAAAACTTGGCAGCCTATGATACCATCTATATCGGTTTCCCCATTTGGTGGAACCTGGCTCCAAGAATCATCAACAGTTTTATAGAAAAAGGTGATTTCACAGGCAAGATCCTCATTCCATTCGCTACCTCGGGTGGAAGCCGCATTTCTAACGCCGAACAAGAATTAAAGAAAGCCTACCCCAGCCTGAACTGGCAGAAAGGCAGGCTGATGAACGGTGCTACCAAAGAAGAGATTAAACAATGGACTAAAAAATAAATAGTATGAGAAAGAATTTAGGAGCAAAACCTTTTACCTATCCGCAACCGGTATTTATCATCGCCGCATACGATGAAAACGGTCTTCCCAATGCCATGAATGCGGCTTGGGGCGGTATCAGTGAAATGAATGAAATCAGTATTTGTATCAGCGAAGGTCACAAGACAACGGCCAACATCCTGAAACGCAAAGCATTCACAGTGAGCATGGCAGAAGCCGGGCAAATCATCGCTTGCGATTATGTAGGCATTGTTTCGGGCAACAAGGTTCCGGACAAATTCGCCCGTGCGGGATTCCATGCCACCCGGTCGGAATTTGTGGATGCCCCGCTGATTGATGAATTATCCGTAGCTGTGGAATGCAAGCTGAAGGATTACAATCCCGAAACCTGTATCCTGCGCGGCGAAATAGTCAATGTAAGTGTAGATGAACGTGTACTGGATCAGAATGGAAAAGTGGATGCCTCCAAAGTTATTCCCGTCATCTTCGACCCGTTCAATAATGATTATCTGAAAGTAGGAGAAAAAGTGGGTAATGCTTTCTCGGATGGCAAGGCCTTAAAATAACGGAATCCGATATGATACAAACAGCGGAGGCAGCTTCTTCCATACAGAACAAACTCCGGCAAGCCGATTCCTAAGCTCTCACATCCTTGTGACTAAGCCTTTTTGAACGAATGATTTCTATCTCCCAAGCTTGCGGAGTTAAATCCATAGCCTTGGAGTTATCTCCATAAGCTTTGGAGTTAACTCCAAAGGCTATGGAGATAGAAATCATAGGTTTAAAAAGGGTTAAGTGCAGGAATAAAAAGGCTTAACCATCCCCATAGTGCCCCCAATGATTCCGCCAACATTTTTTCTTCAAACTTATCTATCAGCAAATCTCTATAATTCTTAGTTCCTTTTTTAATTCTCACCGGCAATATCCTCTGCTTTGCCGACTTCCCGACTACGGCACATTCTGAATGATGCCTTATTCATTGTTAAGCCTGATAAAAAAAGATTTCCATAATTTATAGAAAGAAAAGACTTGTTTCTCCCGCTCAAATAAGTAACTTTGTACGGTTAAGTTTGGCTCCTCATGCCAGCCACCACTTTCAGTCCGTCTATGTAAAAGCCTGAAAGCAAGATGAAGGAACTACTGTCAGGACAGCGCATTGTCATTCAGAGGATTATATTGGCTGAAAGCACTGAAGGAAACTTTTAAATCAGATTCCGGAAAGGAATAATTATATAATAAAAAATGAAAAAGGCCCAATTAATCGTAGCCGGCATTGGTCCCGGCTCACCCGAAGATATAACCCCCGCTGTAATACAAGCAGTCAAGAACAGCGATGTAGTAATCGGCTATAAATACTATTTCCAGTTTATCGAACCCTATCTGGAACCGGGCACCGAATGTATAGACACCGGAATGAAACGTGAAAAAGCACGTGCCGAACAGGCTTTCGAGCTGGCGGAACAGGGAAAGACTGTATGCGTTATCAGCTCGGGAGATGCCGGAATTTATGGCATGGCTCCGCTGGTTTACGAAATGAAACGCGAGCGTGGCAGCCGGGTGGAAATAGAAGTATTGCCGGGTATCAGTGCTTTTCAGAAAGCGGCTTCCCTGTTGGGAGCCCCATCGGTCACGATTTCTGTGTGATTTCCCTCTCCGACCTCATGACACCATGGGACCGGATTGAAAAACGCATCCATGCAGCCGCAACGGCAGATTTTGTAACGGCGGTCTATAATCCCAAAAGCGAAGGGCGGTATTGGCAACTCTACAGATTAAAAGAAATTTTTCTGAAAGAGCGTGACCCCGAAACTCCGGTAGGCTTTGTGCGTCAGGCCGGACGTAAGGAAGAAACCGTGACAATCACCACTTTGCAAGAGTTCGATCCCGAACAGGTGGATATGTTTACAGTGGTATTGATTGGCAACTCCCAATCTTATCATCAGGAAGGGAAATTAATCACTCCACGTGGTTATTACCGGGAAAAGACCACCGATGCGACAGGAATCGGTCAGGAGATTATGATAAACAGTTTCCGTACTATTGAGAAAGAATTGAAAAATAAAAATATTCCTTCGGATCACAAATGGGCATTACTGCATGCCATCCATACCACAGCCGATTTCGAGATGGAAAACATATTGCATATAGATCCTCTTGCCGTAGAATGTCTGTATAAAATATTGAATGAAGGAAAAGTACGTACAATTATTACGGATGTGACGATGGCTGCCGCGGGCATCCGTAAAGGTGCTTTGGAACGGATGGGCATCGGGGTGAAATGCTATCTGGGTGACGAACGCGCGGCAGCATTGGCAAAAGAAAAAGGAATCACCCGTACACAGGCCGGTATACGTATGGCAGCAGAGGAACATCCGGAAGCTTTATATGTATTCGGTAATGCCCCTACAGCATTGATGGAACTGTGTGACCTGATACGGAAAGAAAAAGCGCATCCATGCGGCATCATCGCTGCTCCGGTGGGCTTTGTGCACGTTTGCGAAAGCAAACACATGGTGAAACCTTTCAGCCACATCCCCAAACTGATAGTAGAAGGACGCAAAGGGGGAAGCAATCTGGCAGCGACTCTGGTAAATGCCATCCTTACTTTTGATGATGCGGAACAACTGAAACCGGGAAGAGATGTATAAGTCCATGCAAACATTCTATATAATAGGTATAAGCGATAACCGGAATCAATTTCTTTCTCCTGAAATCCGGAACTTGGTTTCTCAAGGGAAAGTCTTCTCGGGAGGAAAACGTCATCACGAACTGGTACACGCTTATTTGCCGGAAGATGCCGTATGGATAGACATCACCGTCCCGCTGGATACGGTATTCTCCCGTTACGAGGAACATCCCGAAATAATCGTTTTCGCTTCGGGCGACCCGTTGTTTTTCGGCTTCGCCAATACCGTCATGAGAAAACTCCCGTCGGCAAAGATTATCTTATTCCCCACCTTCAACTCGCTGCAAATGCTGGCACACCGTATATTGCTCCCCTATCAGGAGATGCAGACCTTGTCGCTGACCGGACGTCCTTGGGATGCATTCGACTCTGCTTTAATCAGAGGAGATAAACTGATAGGCGTGTTGACCGACCGGGAAAAGACACCTGCCACCATTGCCGCCCGGATGCTGGAGTATGGATATGACAACTACCGCATGACCGTGGGGGAAGCATTAGGCAATGGCGAGGAAGAATCTGTACGTACATTCTCTTTAGAGGAAGCCTCCCAATCTGCTTTCCGCTTTCCCAATTGCCTGATACTGCAAAGAAACAAGGTGCATCCCCGTCCGTTCGGAATTCCCGAAAGTGAGTTTCATCTGTTGAACGGACGCAACAGAATGATTACCAAAATGCCTGTCCGCTTGCTTACTCTCAGTATGCTGACATTAAGGGAAAAGAAATCATTCTGGGACATCGGTTTCTGCACCGGCTCTGTTTCCATAGAAGCCAAGCTCCAATTTCCGGAGCTGAAAGTGACAGCATTCGAACAGCGTACGGAAGGTAAAGAGTTAATGGAACGCAACAGTCGTAAATTCGGCACGCCCGGCATTACAACCGTCATGGGTGATTTTCTGGAAACGGAACTCGGCGGACTTCCCGCCCCCGATGCCGTATTTATAGGTGGTCATGGAGGAAAAATGATAGAGATTCTACAAAAAATCAAAGAAGTGCTGTTGCCTGACGGAGTCATTGTATTCAATTCGGTTTCGGAAGAGAGCAAGGCCCTGTTCACAAAAGGTATAACGCAAATCAACAAGAAGGTAACACAGTGTACCCGTATTGCTGTGGATGCCTTTAATCCGATAGAGATAATGAGAGCGGAATAAATGATTTAAAACAGATAACAAATGAAAGCAATCATACTGATATCAGAAGCCAGCCTGCCGTTGGCAAAAACACTACAAAGAGAGTTGCCGGATACCCTTATTTATACCAAAAACGAATGCGAAGGCTGTATTTCCATCACATCCTGCCATCGGTTCATAGAGGAGCATTTCAATGACTTCGACAGCATCATCTTTATCGGTGCCATGGGAATCTGTGTACGCAGCATTGCAGGATGCATAAAAAACAAATATAAAGATCCGGCAGTGGTCTGTGTGGACAGTACGGGGCGCTTTGTCATTTCAGTACTTTCCGGGCATGTGGGGGAGCCAATGAACTGACCCGCCATATTGCCGCCATTACAGGAGGAGAAGCTGTGATTACCACCCAAAGTGACAATGCCGGGTTATGGGCGCTGGACACGCTGGCTGGAAAATATGGCTGGAAAATAACTGTTCCTCATGCAGAAATGAACAGACTGGTCACACTTTTTGTCAACCGGGAACCAACGGCGCTGCTGCTCGATATAAAGGATAAAGGTACGGAGTATCTGGAACGCACGCTTCCCGCACACGTAAAAGTGTTCTATCATTCGAAGACATGCCCCAATCGGAATTCAAGTTGATTATTGCTGTTACACCTTATATATATAGTGCGGAGATTCCCATGCTCTGCTTCCATCCCGCCGTCCTCCACTTGGGAATAGGTTGCCGGAAACAATGCGATCCTTCGGGCATTGCGGAATACATAGAAGCCGTGATGCACAGACATGGTTTGTGCCCGTTCTCTCTCGCCTCCCTCAATACCATCGAACTGAAAAAAGACGAGCCTCTGCTGGAAATCCTCCACCGGCGATGGGCCGATACGGAAACCCATATTTATCCTGCGGAAGAACTGAAAGATATCACAGTTCCCCATCCGTCTGAAAAGGCATTCGAAGTGACAGGCGTCTATGGAGTGGCCGAAAGCACAGCCTTGAAAAGCAGCGGTGAAGGAACACTTGTATTGGAAAAGCAAAAGGGCATGCTGACAGAAGGAAACCACTTCACTTTTGCCATAGCCGTCAGTGCGACAGCCATGCGTGGCGGACATATAGAGATAGTGGGTGCAGGTCCCGGTGATCCCGAACTGATTTCGGTACGCGGAAAACGAATGTTGGAGAAAGCGGATCTTGTTCTGTATGCCGGAAGTCTTGTTCCCCGCGAACTGACCTTTTATGCTAAAGAAGGAGCGACCGTACGCAGTTCCGCCGGTATGGATTTGGAGGAACAGTTCGCCTTGATGAAAGAGTTTTATGATAAAGGATTGTTTATTGTACGCTTGCACACGGGAGACCCTTGCATTTATGGAGCCATCCAGGAACAAATGGCTTTCTTCGACCGCTACAAGATGAGTTATCATATCACTCCGGGGATCTCCTCGTTCCAGGCGGCTGCGGCAGCATTGAGGTCACAGTTCACCATCCCCGAAAAAGTACAAAGCATAATCCTCACCCGTGGGGAAGGCCGTACTCCGATGCCCGAAAAAGAACAATTACATAAATTGGCGCAATCACAAAGTACAATGTGCATTTATTTAAGTGCGGGCATTGTGGAACAGGTACAGGAAGAGCTGATGCAGGCATATCCTCCCGAGACTCCGGTTGCCGCCTGTTATAAGCTGACTTGGAAAGAAGAAAAGATTTATCGCGGAGAGTTGAAGGATTTGGCTAAGATAGTACGTGACAATAACCTGACGCTGACTACCTTATTGGTAGTAGGCGAAGCGATAGACAACCGGAAAGGTCTGTCCCGGCTCTATGCGCACGAGTTCAAACACTTGTTCAGAAAGTAAAAAAAGAATCATTCACATCCAGCCTATGATACTGATTTTAGGAGGAACCACCGAAGGACGCACCGCCGTGAAAGTTGCCGATGAAGCCGGAAAGCCCTACTTCTACTCTACCAAAGGAGAATGGCAGGAGATACAATGCAAGCACGGCATCCGTATCACCGGAGGAATGGACACGGAGAAAATGGAAAGTTTCTGCCGCCAAAACAACATCCGTTTGTTGGTGGATGCTGCCCACCCGTTTGCCTCCCAACTCCACCGGACTGTGGATGAAACAAGCCGGACGCTACATCTTCCTGTCATACGTTTTGAAAGGAAGTATCCTCCACGCACCGAAAACATCATCTGGTGTGAAGACTATGCAGATGCCATTTACCGGTTAGAGAAAGCAGGAACCGATCACCTGCTGGCACTGACCGGAGTACAGACCATCGGGAAGTTACGCCTTATTGGGAGAAACATACCTGTTGGTTCCGCGTACTGGAACGGGAAACTTCCATCACATTAGCCCAAGAACAAGGCTTCCCGAAAGGAAATCTGGTATTCTATCATGCCGGAGAATCCGAAACTCTTTTATTAGAGACACTACATCCACAGGCCATTCTGACCAAGGAAAGCGGAGAATCCGGAGGATTTTCGGAGAAAGTGAAAGCGGCACAGGCTGCAAAAATCCCGGTCTTTGCTATAAAACGCCCTCCCCTTCCCAGGCATTTCATGATCGTTACCGGTGAATATGGATTGAGAAAACAGATAGAAAAGAACATCCCTGCTTTTTACCCGTTGAGAAGCGGCTACACCACAGGGGCCTGCGCTACTGCAGCTGCAAAAGCAGCATTGACGGCTCTGATTTTAGGGGAAGAACAGAAAATGATATCCTTCCGCCTTCCCGATGACGAGGAAATGACCTTACCGGTAGCCCATACAGAAATAGAAAAGAACAGTGCCACCTGCACCGTTGTTAAAGATGCGGGAGATGATCCGGATGTCACTCACGGCGCATCCATTGTGGTAACGGTAAGTTTTAGCAATCACCCGGACATCCGTTTCCTGCAAGGTGAAGGAGTGGGACGAGTCACCCTTCCGGGGCTGGGATTGGAAATCGGGGAACCCGCCATCAATCGCATCCCCCGACAAATGATAATGAAAGAATTATCGGCGCTTTATGACAAAGGGCTGGATGTTACCATTTCCGTTCCCGGAGGAAAAGAGTTGGCACAACGTACTTTCAATCCTAAACTAGGAATTGTGGACGGCATTTCCATCATTGGAACTTCGGGCATAGTCCGTCCTTTTTCTTCAGAAGCTTTTGTCGAGGCTATCCGCAGGGAAGTGGAGGTTTGTGTGGCTGTGGGCTCATCCAGACTCATCATTAATTCGGGAGCAAAAAGCGAACGTTTTGTGAAGAAGGAGTATCCGGGATTACCTGCTCAGGCTTTTGTACATTATGGAAATTTTATAGGGGAGACACTCAAGATAGCTGCCAAGCTTAAGGTTCCATTGGTTACTTTAGGCATTATGATAGGCAAGGCGGTGAAACTGGCCGAAGGAAATCTGGACACACACAGTAAGAAAGTGGTGATGAATAAAGAATTCCTAAGGCAGGTGGCAATGGAAGCCGGATGCTCTCCGGATGTTGAAAGCATGATAGAAAGGTTGACATTAGCCCGTGAATTATGGACCTTGCTGTCTGAAGAAGACGGCGGAAAGTTCTTTCCGTGTTTGTTGGAACATTGTTTTGCGCATTGCGTCCCCTTATTGCCCGAAGGAAAATTGACAATCCTCTTGATTGATGAAGAAGGAAATATTCCTTTCAGGATACAATAACTGATTATTTAGACGCTGCTGCTAAACGGAAGCCAATATAGCAGTGACCTGTTCTAACAATTCCTCTATGGTATCTACCTTTATCGTCCTCCCGGCTACCGTGGATAATATATCCACTGGTAGTCATATCTCCCGTTTCAATATAAAAATCGGACTCAACACGCCGGCTTGCCAGAATACCATTCCGCTGCAAGGCTTTCCGTACCATCGCATACTTATTTCCATGTCCCACCAGACGGACTTCTTTTTCAAACTCATTGTCAATGCGGAACAGTCCGGTTTCCATATCAAAAACAATACCCTTACGGGAGAAAAAATTACTCAGGCATCCGTCTATGGAAAGATCTTCAGGAGTTCCTATAGTCACTCCATTGGCTTTATCCATCAGCCAAATCTTATCAGCAATCTGCAAAGCTAACTCTAAATCATGGGTGGAAAGAAAAATCGTCTTGTTGGTAGAACGTGACAAATGATGAAGCAATTGCATAATCTCCACTTTACTGGGGAAATCAAGAAAAGCAGTCGGCTCATCCAGAAAAATCACCGGGGTTTCCTGTGCCAACGCCTTTGCTATCATTACTTTCTGACGCTCACCGTCACTCAAAGTATGTACCATCCGGTATTTCAAATCCTCAATCCTTACCAGCTCAATGGTATCGTTTACTGTATTCTTGTCCTCCTTGCTTAAATTTCCCCAGAAACCGGTATAAGGACTGCGCCCCATACCCACCAGTTCTTCTACGGTCATGTTCCGCAGACTGCATTTTTCGGTCAATACCACTCCGATAACTGTCGCCAACTGTTTATCGGTGTAATCCGTCAGTTTCTTTCCCATTATTTCTATCTCTCCTCCTACAGGCGGCTGAAAGGCAGACAAAGTACGCAATAAAGTAGATTTCCCTACTCCATTCGCCCCCAAAAGACAAGTCAGTTCCCCACTGCGGATAGTAGCATCAATGTCCTTCGCTACAATCTTGGTTCCCCCTTACCGGGATAACCGGTAGTCAGTTTCCGAATATGTATAGTTTCTTGATTCATCATTACTCATTCATTTCATTGCGACGTTTATTGAATAAAACCGACATCACTACCGGAGCACCTACCAAAGCCGTCACCGAATTTACCGGCAATGCACCTTCGAAACCGGGCATACGGGCAATCAGATTACATACCAATGCCAATGACGCACCTGCCAGTAAAGAAGCAGGCATCAGAATACGATGATCGGATGTGCGGAACATTCCCCTGCAAAGATGCGGAACGGCCAGCCCCAGAAAAATAATCGGGCCGCAATATGCGGTAACAATAGCTACCAATACTCCCGAACAAGTAATGACAAGCAGACGGGCACGTTTTATATTCAATCCGAGATTCCGTGCGTATGCATCTCCCAGCAGCAAAAGATTCAATGTTTTGACAAGCAGGAAGGAAAGTGGCAACAATACCACCATGATACATATAAATAAAGTCATCTGATCTCCCGATACACGGGCAAAACTTCCCAACCCCCAAATGACATATGCACGAATATCCTCCTCCACACTGAAAAATTTCAGCACACCGATCACCGCATTGGCTATGTAACCAATCATCACACCGATAATCAGCAAAGTAACATTGCCCCTTACTTTTTGGGAAACGAAAACAATAAGTGCCATAATGGAAAGTGAACCTGCAATAGCTGCTATGGTAAGGGCTATTTCCCCCATAAAGCCTAGCTTGCTCAAAGCAACACCACCCAAACTGCCCGAAAGAAGCACCACAAAAGCAACTCCCATACTGGCTCCCGAACTGATGCCCAGTACCGACGGACCGGCCAAAGGATTGCGGAAAACAGTCTGCATCTGTAAACCGCTGACAGAGAGCCCCGCCCCCGCCGCCAATGCGGTAAGCGCCTGTGGTACCCGTGATTTCCAAATAATATTTTGCCATATAACAGACTCATTCCCTGTTCCCCAAAGGATATTCCACACAGCACGAAGCGGTATGGAAACAGAACCTAATACCAGATTCAGGAAGAAAAACAGAAAAATAGAAGCCATAATTAACAGCATATAAAATGCAACAGGTCGTTTCATATACTATTTTCCTATTTAAGCAATTCATAATATCCCGGTTGGTGACCGGACAAAAGCTGCGGATGAAAGATTTGAATCAAATCTGCCAGAACAACTTCCGGTTCTGTAGGCATACTCTCATAAAAAGGTTTTTCACGCATGTTACAATAAATCACCCTTTCTCTTTGTATGCTTTAAAATCAACATAACGGGCATCTTCCTCTTTCAACGTGTTATAAGAAAATTCTCCTTGATAGCTATTCACAATACGCCAATAATCGGCACCTGCCGCTTGGCTGTAAACTGTTTCAAAATCGAGGGTGACTCCTCCAGACTGTTCATCGTCTTTCAAAAAATAATCGGCACCGGCATCTTTAAACAATTGTGCGAGAAAACTCCTCCCTCCTACAGCATACCAATTGCCGCCCCGCAATTCTCCACTGAATACCACCGGGCGTTTTGTCACCCGACCGGTCAGTTCCTTCAGTTCGTTATATCTTTTCTTAATAGCGGCAAACTGCTTATTAGCTTTATCTTCTCTTCCCAATAACAAGCCCACAAACTTTATCCATTCAGCCTGTCCCAAAGGAGTCATTTCCTTATATCCCAAATGCGGCATCAAAGGAATGCCTACCTCTTTCAAAGCATCGTACCCCCCTCGTTTAAAAGGAGAGATCAAAATCAAATCCGGGTTTACACTCATAATCACCTCATTATCGAAATTCCCTTCAATACCTATCTTATGAATGCTTCCATCTTTCAAACGATCATTTATTTTCTTGTTAAACAAATGACGTGTACTAGTGATACCCACCACCGCATCCAGCTCTTCCAACTTGATAAAATTGGAAAGTTGCAGGGAAGTCATGCAGATAACGCTTCGTATGGGAGTTCAATAACCGTATAATCCGCAGGTATGTTTTCCGCTTCCACACCTCTTGGCACCAAAGCATAATGAAAAGACTGACTTTCTTTATTCTGAGGGTCCTGAATGTCAAGCAGACAAGCCTGATCCGTATAGGTTATTTTAAACCCTTGGGCATATTCCGGAATAATCTTCACAATAGAAGAATCTGTCAATGTCTTATGCTCCAGATTCCCGGAGCCCTGTTTGTGCTTATTTTGGCAGGCTGTAACAGTCAATAATAACAAAAGGCCCGAAGCCCATATTAGTTTTTTCATGTTCTTTTCTGTTTTTCAGCCAACAAAGGTAATCAATTCTCTTGCTTTATACGGAATTTTTCAGCACTTTTGCGTGCTTAAAAACTGTAAATACCTACAAAAGATGAGTCATCCGATCTATTTTGTTTCTTTAGGACCCGGTGATGCCGAACTGATTACATTGAAATCATTGCATGCTTTACAGCAAGCAGACATAATATATTGTCCATCAACGGTTCGGGAACCAGACAAAATCTTGTCACGTGCCGCCACCCTGTTACATAAGCTAGGCATCAAAGGAGATATACACCTATTCTCGCTCCCGATGAGCAAAGACAGAACAAAAGCAATCAAAGTCTATCGGCAACTTTTCGAAGAAATGAGGCTGGAACAAAAAGCAGGAAAACGGTTGGCGGTAGCAGTAGAAGGCGATGCGGGAATTTACGCCTCCGTTCACTATGTACTGGATCTCCTCGAAGAAAATGGAATCCCCGTAGAGCAACTTCCCGGTATTCCTTCATTCATCGCTGCGGAAGCGGCCGCAAAACTACATCTCATCAGCCAAAAAGAAAGACTGGTCATTATTCCGGGCAATATTACTTCGGACGAACTGGACATGTATCTAAGCCATCATCATGTGCCGGTTATCATGAAATTATCTCAATGTGCAGACATAGTAAAGGATTACATGGAGTCCCACCCCCAATACAGTTATCATTATTTTGAAAATATATCGACAGCCGAAGAATATCATTCTTCCCATCAGGCGGAACTGAAAAGAAGAGTATTTCCTTATTTTTCCTTAATGATCATCTTTAACGAACAGACACGGAAGGACGATAGTGCAAAATAGCGTTCAGAATACCTTCAATATTTACATCATCTTTCTTGATAACTAAAAAATTGTGGTACATTCCTTCTTTCCGGTAACGGATCACAATCGACTTGAGTTTACCAGACTTTGTGTACTCCTTTTCTATCTCTGTGATGTTTTGCAAAGGAAAAACATGCCGAGGCTTCATCCCTCTTATAGCTAAGATAAAAGAATCAGGAGTAATAGTATAAACAGACAATAACCTTACCCCCGTTATCAACAGAGGAGGAGTCAGGACCAGCAAAGATGCATATCTTCCATGCGCTATAAAAAGGCATGTACACGCCACCAACATAATAGCAATAACTGCCCAAATCCATAAAGGATAGCCGGGTCTGAATTCTTGTTTTTCCATATGCCACATCTATCTTGTATAGATACAAAATAGGGAGATTCAGTTTTATAACCAAATCTCCCTCAAGGAATTTATAAACTATTTCTAACAATTAATCTGATTAGAGAATACCCTTTACTGTTTCCAGCATACCCTTTTCTTGAATAGAGTCAAGATCAGCTTTTACTGCGGCGGTCAAACCCGGAATGTTGTTCAAGTTCTCACCCCAAATAGATTCTGCTGCCAACACGCCTTCCGCCACTTTCTGAGTGCAGCCTGTAGCCCAAAGTTCTTTCAGCAGATTCATGATTTCAGGAGCATCGTTCGGAACAATCTCAGCACCGTCAGCACGAACACCACCTTTATAATAAGTGATGATAGCCGCCAGTCCCAATACCAAGCCTTTAGGCAACTCACCCTTACGCTCCAGATAAACTTTCAAGCCCGGGAGGTCGCGAGTTTCATATTTAGGGAATGAATTCAGCATGATAGAAGTCACCTGGTGATCAACAAACGGATTGTTGAAACGCTCCAAAACATCTTCCGCAAACTTCTTCAATTCTTCTTTCGGCAGGTTCAGGGTTTCCATCAACTCATCGAACATAACTTTATGAATGTATTTACCTACCACTTCATGCTCGCAAGCCTCGCGCACAATGTTGATTCCAGACAGATAAGCTACCGGAGACAGCACTGTGTGAGGACCGTTCAGCAAAGTAACTTTTCTTTCGTGATAAGGAGCTTCAGACGGAACGAACAATACATTCAAACCGGCTTTGTCGGCAGGGAATTCCTTGGCGACTCCTGCGGAGCTTCAATTACCCACAAATGGAAGATTTCTGCCTGTACCACCAGATTGTCATCATACTGCAATTTTTCTTTAATAGCAGCGATATCTTTGCGGGGGAATCCCGGCACAATACGGTCTACCAAAGTAGCATAGACACCACAAGCTTCCTCAAACCATTGCTTGAAGTCTTCACCCAAGTTCCACAAATCAATATATTGATAGATGGTTTCTTTCAGTTTATGGCCGTTCAGGAAAATCAATTCGCAAGGGAAAATTATCAAACCTTTGCTCTTGTCACCATTGAACGTTTTATAACGGTGATACAGCAACTGGGTCAGTTTGCCCGGATAAGATGAAGCAGGGGCATCATCCAGCTTGCAGGCAGGATCAAAAGCGATACCGGCCTCTGTCGTATTAGAGATAACGAAACGCATTTCCGGCTGTTCCGCCAATTTCATAAATTCATCATTCTGAGAATAAGGATTCAAGGCACGACTGATCACATCAATTTTTGTCAGGCTGTTTACCACCTGTCCTTTATCCAAACCCTGCAAGTTTACATGATACAGACAATCTTGTGCGTTCAACATGTCAACCATACCTTTTTCAATAGGTTGAACCACCACCACACTGCTGTTGAAATCAGTTTTTTCGTTCATGTTGTAGATAATCCAATCCACAAACGCACGCAGGAAGTTACCCTCACCAAATTGAATGATTCTTTCGGGACGTTGAGTCTTTGCTGCTGTCTCCTTGTTTAATGCTTTCATATTTTTAATTATATTATGTGTTTATCCATACCTGTACTTATTGAAGACGAATCAGATTTTATTGTGTACTCATAGTATTCATGCTTTCTTTTAAATGGTAATATATATTTAAGTTTTTATATATCATCATTGAACCAAGCATTTAAAATCTTTAAATCTTCGCCGCAAAGATACAAATAATTTTGTTATTCCAAATAAAATTTCTACTTTCGTGTTCGATAACGGTTAATAAATCTAAAGAGATGCTCTTTGACATCTTTTTTAGAATGAGTTTTTACTGAAAGTCAAAATAAACAACAATTATATAGATATAAAAAGACTACTTATGAAAAACTTTATGGATGAAAACTTCCTGCTTCAGACAGAAACTGCGCAGAAGTTGTATCATGAACATGCGGCTAAAATGCTATTATCGATTACCACTGCCACCTGATTCCCCAGATGGTTGCTGATGACTATCAGTTTAAGTCACTGACAGAAATCTGGTTGGGTGGAGACCACTATAAATGGCGTGCCATGCGTACCAACGGTGTGGACGAACGTTATTGTACCGGTAAAGACACCACGGACTGGGAAAAATTTGAAAAATGGGCGGAAACAGTTCCTTATACCTTCCGCAACCCATTATACCATTGGACTCATTTGGAATTGAAAACCGCATTTGGAATCAATAAAGTATTGAATCCGAAAACTGCCCGCGAGATTTTTGATGAATGTAATGAAAAGCTTGCCAAACCGGAATACTCCGCACGAGGCATGATGCGTCGTTATCATGTGGAAACCGTTTGTACAACCGATGATCCGGTAGATTCATTGGAATATCACATCAAAACCCGTGAAAGCGGATTCGAAATTAAAATGCTTCCCACTTGGCGTCCGGACAAGGCGATGGCAGTAGAAGTTCCCGCTGATTTCCGTGCTTATATGGAAAAATTGTCTGCTGTAAGCGGTGTCACGATATCTTCTTTCGATGACATGGTGGCTGCTTTGCGGAAACGTCATGACTTCTTTGCTGAACAAGGTTGTAAATTGTCTGACCACGGAATTGAAGAGTTTTATGCTGAAGACTATACTGATGCTGAAATCAATGCTATATTTAATAAGGTATATGGTGGTACAGAACTGACCAAGGAAGAAATTCTGAAATTCAAATCAGCCATGCTGATCGTATTTGGGGAAATGGATTGGGAAAAAGGATGGACCCAGCAGTTCCACTATGGAGCAATCCGCAACAACAACACCAAGATGTTCAAACTTCTGGGACCTGATACCGGTTTCGATTCAATCGGTGAGTTTACCACCGCCAAAGCGATGGCTAAATTCCTTGACCGCCTGAATACAGAAGGAAAACTGACCAAAACTATCCTTTACAACTTGAATCCTTGCGCCAATGAAGTAATTGCCACCATGTTAGGCAACTTCCAGGATGGCACAATTCCAGGCAAGATTCAATTCGGTTCCGGATGGTGGTTCCTCGATCAGAAAGACGGTATGGAAAAGCAGATGAATGCACTGTCATTGTTAGGCTTGTTGAGCCGCTTCGTAGGTATGCTGACAGACTCTCGTTCATTCCTGTCTTATCCGCGTCACGAATATTTCCGCCGTACTTTGTGCAACTTGCTGGGTAATGATGTGGAAAACGGCGAAATCCCTGCTTGCGAAATAGAACGCGTCAATCAGATGGTGGAAGATATCTGCTATAATAATGCCAAGAAGTTCTTCCAATTCTGACAACCGTCAGAATGCTGAATATAAATAAATGAGGATGGAACAAATGTGTCTGCAAAAGTTTTCACTTTTTGTTCCATCCTCATTCCAGTCATAGCAATTCTTCTATAGTCTCCGTTATTTCCTTGTCGGTTTTTCCCATGCCATATCCTCGGATGACTTTCCGTATAATCCGTTCTTTATCCAAAATAAAAAAGTACGGAGCTGCCCCACCCGTCCGGTAATCTTCTATCACTTTATCATCTCCATCCAAAAACATATAATTCAATTCCTTTCTCTTTGCATAATTCTGAAGTGAATGCATCCGGCTCCAACTTTCAATGGCTACCAATTCAAAATCTTCTTCTTGGTACTTTCTTTTCAGTTCTTTCAGAAAAGGGATAGAAGCCTGGCAAGCTCCACAGCCTATTCCTGTTATATTTACCAAGATGACCTTACTTTTCAAATCACTCAATGACACGGGACGCTCCTTTATATCATTCAATGTCCATTCTGGTGCTTTCTTACCCGTCAGATTAGCGGCCATATTCCTGGAAGGAGCGCCATAATCATATTTTTTTGTTTCATAACCTTGCGGAACATAATCGAAAACATCAAACCTGTCAATTGTTTCTTTGTTTATTTCCACATTACAGCAAGTTTCCACCGATATATTATGGGACATCGCTCTCCGTTTCTTATAAGGCAAACCATTCGACTTGTGAATCCACAGTTCATAAATAGAGGTCGGCTCTACATAAAAAGGAGGTGGAGGCATGTGATAAGCTTTACCAAAGAACTCCACTTGTGTATCTTCGTTTATGACAAGTTTAAAATGAAAATAATCCCCACAATCTTCCAATGTGGTAACTATGCTGTCTTCTGTTTCCAAAGTATACCTGACAATATTCTTGCAATAATTAAAGAAAGGTGGGGTCAACGGTCTGAAAGGTAACGGTCTGGTGGTAAAATTATCGATTTTTATTTCCTTGACAGCATGATTCACCAACACACGTACTTCACCATTATAACCGAATTGGAACTCTTTACCATCATCTGTTCCCAAATTCACAAAACTTGCCCCTATCGTAGAATCAGCCGGATTATCGAACTCTTTCACCATATATTTTCTAATACTGGAAGGAATTGTATCACCAGGATTCCAGACTTCGCCCTCTACTTTATACGTTGCTGACTTAATCTGCTCTAAATTATCCAACACCTTTTTCAAATACTCTCTCTTGTCATCTTGGCCATTCACCACATATACCGGCAATAACAAGAGAAAAAATAAAACAGCTTTTGTTCTCATACGTTTCTTGCTTTTATTGATTCGCAAAATATTTTGCTGACGCAAAGAAGAAGAAAAGCCTGTATCTCTGCAAAATATTTATCTGAACTCTTTCTGAATTTTCTCCTTTTTCAGAAAAAGATCAGATAAAACACCTGTTTTTTCCTTAACGTTATTTACTTTTGCATTCAAAATTCATACGATGAAAAGGGCAAAAACACACATTATCTTATTTATGGCAGTCACCATCACCGTTCTATATACTGTTTATATCGCTTTTCATAATAGTGCCGAACGAGTGAATACCCAAATAGACCACGCTTTCAAATCCGCCATTACGGAAGATTACAATGAAAGACTTGCCTACATCAGCTATTATCATCCCGAACCTACAAACTGGGATATAAAAATGTATACTATCGCTCCCAGCCTACACCAAAAAGTAAAAAGCTACACCATAAGAACCAGACAAGGAAAAACAATCTATACCTTTAAAGACAGTCTGGACGAGCAGACCGCCAAACGTATGCTGAACCAATACATTCTATCCCAACTAAAACCCATAAAGCCCGATGAGTTAAATGCAACCTTTAGAAAAATATTATCCGATCATGGCATAACCGGCAGGACCGGAACTATTTATTATAACAAATCCATTTCCCAACACAGCGACCAAAGTTCTGCAATTCCCCGAACGGCATACAATACTCCCCGATACATAGTAGATATCACCCAGAACATCAAGGTACAAGCATGGGTAAATTATGACTTCAAAACTATTTTACGACACATAGACAACACACTCTTTTGGCTCATCGGACAATTGATGATTCTTATTTTCATACTCATTTTTCTTAAAAAGGAAAAGGATACTCAAACACTCCTTACCCGTATGAACATAGACATGGAGAAACAAGAGTTGTATATAGGAAACAAAAAGTGCAACATTCAGAAATTAGACCTCACTTTACTAAATATGCTTTATGAAAGAGCAGGAACTTGCGTAAGCCGTGAAGAAATAAAAAAGAGTTTCTGGCCTACGGATGATAATGCCAATGAAAAAATAGATGCACACATCAAATCAATCCGGAAAGTTTTAAAAGAATTCCAAGAATATAAATTAATAACAGTCAGAGGAAAGGGTTATTATCTACGTATTCCATAATCCAGATTCCAGGCATTCTTTTAAAACAATATCCGCTAAATCATCTTTCCGAAAAAGCCTGTTTCTATTTTATTTCCTCCTTTTTTTATGTATATTTGCGGCTCTTTTAACACAAAAAACGTGGGGATTCACTAGAATTGGGAGAGCAACAAAATGAAAATCAAATTTATAAGTCTCGCAAGCGGAAGTAGCGGCAACTGCTATTTTCTCGGAACAGACAGATATGGCATATTGGTGGATGCAGGCATTGGCATCCGTACAATAAAAAAAACATTAAAAGAACTTGGAATCGGACTGGATATCATCCGGGCAGTATTCATAACACACGATCATGCCGACCACATCAAAGCAGTAGGGCATTTAGGAGAGAAATTTGGAATTCCTGTTTACTCCACTCCGGAAGTACATGCAGGAATCAACAAAAGTTATTGCATGACCGAGAAATTATCGACCTGCGTACACTATCTGCACAAAGGTGAGACAATGGAATTGGAAGATTTCACGATTACAGCTTTTGAAGTGCCTCACGACGGAACTGACAATGTAGGCTATTGCATGAATATAGACGGTAAAATATTTTCTTTCCTTACTGACTTGGGGCACATCACCCCCACTGCCGCCGAATATATATGTAAAGCAAACTATTTGGTATTGGAAGCGAATTACGATGAAGAGATGTTGAAAATGGGACCTTATCCCCAATATTTAAAAGAACGTATTGCCGGGCCTAATGGACATATGAGTAACCGCGAAACCGCCGATTTTTTGGCAGAAAATATCAATGAAAGTCTTAAATACATTTGGCTTTGTCATCTTAGCAAAGACAACAACCACCCCGAACTGGCATACAAGACAGTAGAACTCTCACTACGAAACAAAGGGATTATCGTCGGCAAAGATGTGCAAGTCATTGCTTTAAAGCGGAATACACCTTCAGATGTTTATGAGTTTGAATAAATTTCGATGAAAAGGTAAAAAAATGGTGCAAAATGTTGGATGTTTAAAAGAAAACACCTACCTTTGCAACCGCAAATCAGAAATGAATGCACTCTTAGCTCAGTTGGTAGAGCAACTGACTCTTAATCAGTGGGTCCAGGGTTCGAATCCCTGAGGGTGTACGAAAGAAAAACAGTTTGTAATTTGCACTCTTAGCTCAGCTGGTAGAGCAATTGACTCTTAATCAATGGGTCCAGGGTTCGAGTCCCTGAGGGTGTACAAAAAATGGTTTGCATTTTGCACTCTTAGCTCAGTTGGTAGAGCAACTGACTCTTAATCAGTGGGTCCAGGGTTCGAATCCCTGAGGGTGTACAAAAGGAGTAACTTCGGTTATTCCTTTTTTTATAAGCCCGTCAAATAAAAGCGGCTACCCCTCCCGGGCCGCCGCTTTAAAATACAAATGAGCGTACAGCCATTAATGACTGCACAAGGAAAATCAGTTATCTTATATTTTTAATAATTCGCTAATTCTGCTCAAAACTCCCATATCCAAATCCTTTAACTCAATAACATTTAGTGTATCTGTAACATAAAGGTCATTGCCTAAAAATAAATATTTTGCATGAAATATCCTATTATTATAAAAGAAATCCAAAGCTATCTCCCTATCATTCTTTTTATTGCATAATTCTTTAATTCTATTTATAACATACGATTTTTCCATAACAAATAATATTACAGTACTTTTTTACAATTAATCTGCTACAAAGATAAAAAACCCCTTATTAAACTTCACATTATTTATAGAAAAGTTATGTGAAAGTTATTAACAATTTTATTATATTCAAGCTATTAAATGAACAATTAAAACAATATCAGTGATCCATCCGAGTTCTATTTATCCCATATACCTACCTTCTGTTTTTTTCCATCATTATAGCACAAGCTTAAACAATAAAATCCACAAGCAAGCATCTCCTACCGGAATGTCAAGTTTCTCCAAAGGGGAAACGTATAAAAGATGTATCTAAAAATAGTTCCTGAACAGGCTGAAAATAGTTAAGAGAGAAAAATCAAGAAGATTGGAAATGAAATAGCTTCCTCAACAACAAAGCAGAGAACAACAAGGATTTAATTTACATAATACAATCCAGACAGGCAGCCTTCCGGCTGCCTGTTATACTTCTATTTATCTTTAACATTTCCCTTTATAGGGGTCAGGGTTATTTTAGCCCCTTCAACTATCGGAGTTAATATATCAAAAATAACCTGTTTGTATTCAGATAAAGCAATACTCAATAATAGCTCCTCTTTTCTTATCTTATCCGCCAAAGCATTATTATCCTTTTTATATGATTGATCCTGCATATACAGCCGGTAAGTCTTATAGTTCTCATAAAATGCGGAAATAGACCGGAACAAGCGGCCATAATTTTCCTTCAGATTCTGACGATCATTCTCACTGAAGTAATTTCCCGGATTAGAAACAAACACTGTATCTTGAACAGAAACCACAGGCTGTGATACCACAGGCAGAGAATCTACCGGCATCTTCTGATCCAAATAGCCCAGCACCGCTTTTATCTCATTCTCATTAACTAAGTCTTTCAAGATTTTCAATGAGGTATCATAATACTTCATCACTTCATTCGCATTCTCCACACTCATGCTACTGCTATCCATAACGTGACTACTCTTGGAGCCACCGGAACAAGAGGATATGGAGAGGGCGCAAAGAAACACACCATACAATAATAAATTCTTCTTCATACTGCCAGTATTAAATTATAATACCTTGATAACAATATGAAATGATAATTGCTCACGCTCCTGTCCCGTTTTTTTCCAAATTGCTCTTAATTTTCTCTAACAAATAAAGGCATCCCTGCATTTTGGGATTTTCGTAGCATACATAGGCCTGTTCAAACAGCATATCTACCGTATCCTTTAAATTAGGAGTAAAAGCAGCCTTATCTATCTGCATTGTTGGGGGAAGTTCCTGAGAATCAAACCATTTTTTCAACTCATTAACCTCTTCTTGAGTATATGTTCTCTTTCTTCTTTTATCATATTATATATATTTTCTTTAAAATGGATAACCTACTGCAAAGTGAAAAGCAAAATCACGGCTAAAGCGTGGTCGGATAACAGGATATCGCTTTTTACCTGTTTCCACAGGATTTATGGCCTTCATGCCACCGTCAAAACGCAAAATCAAATAATCCAGATCAAGGCGGATTCCCAAACCGTATGCTACAGCTATCTGTTTATAAAACTCGTTAAATTTGAACAAACCACCTTCCTGTCCGGAGTCATCACGAATAGTCCAGATATTACCGGCATCCACAAAAGCCGCTCCATTCAATTTCCAAAACAAATGAGTACGATATTCTATATTCAAGTCCAATTTAATATCACCAGCCTGGTTGATAAAGTCCATTCTCCCATCCTCACTACCTTTATAAACACCAGGTCCTAAAGAACGTACAGACCACCCACGTACACTGTTCGCGCCACCGGAAAAATACCTCTTTTCAAAAGGAAGCATTTTAGAGTTACCATACGGATAAGCCACCCCCACTCCTATATGAAACACAAATGAGTTACGCGGATCTATCATGAAATTCTTTGCAAAATCAAAATCTGCTTTCACATATTGAGCAAAAGGAATATTCGCCAGCACATAATCTTCTCCATCTTTCGGATTAGGGTGAACCAATTTGGAAGCAGCATACAGTAAATTACCAGCCTCTTCAATATTGGCACGAATAGAATAGGAATTTTTAGTAGGTGTACGCATCATGGCGTTTCCTGCACTGTTATAGGTAAAGCTGTACCCTGTACGCACAACAAGCTGATTTTCATAACTGGCTTTCAAAGCTGAATTCCTCAGACTCATGCTGTCCAAATATTCCTGAAAAGCCGATGACTTTCTAGGCATATATACATAATTGACATCTACCAAATCCAAACGGTGTTGCATACGTTTCCTGTCAGTCCATTTATAACTCCATGAAGCAGAAGCCAGTGTACGCGAAAATTCCGGACGAACTTGCGATGTGAACTTTAAGCCGACCTCTGAAGTCGCTCTAATTTTCTTTTTAAAATTCGATGATAGAAAAGGAAACATGAACTGAGGGAAATTCAAGCTGCTTTCTACCCCATACTCCATGTAATTATCATTCACATAATCCTGTGAAGCCACCCCCAATCCCGTAATGGCCTCATAAGCGCCACGCACTTTCATCATAAAGGTTTCGGAACCTTTGAATACATTGCGGTGCTGAAAAGAAACCGAGGCAGCCGCTCCCAAGTCACCAGCCGAATTAGTTCCTTCTACTTCAAACGCCATGGATTTATTTTTGTTCTTCGCCAAAAATACGTATGCGTCCAGTTGCGTACCATTTTCTCCATTCACTTCACGAAAACGAATATTAGAGTATTTCAAGGCACGCAAACGCCCCAGATTGGAATAGGTGTTTTGCACATCCTGTTCACTATACAGTTCTCCCGGACGGATACGATTGAAATCAACCAACACTTGCGGACGGAGAAAAGCCTTTCCCTTGTAATACATACTATATCCTTTGTATCGCAAAGAATCAAATTCTTCCAAAGTACCTTCCTGTACCGACATGATTTCATCATCCGCCAGAAAATTCACTTCTCCCACCTTGTATTGTCTATGCTTCTGCGGCAAATCTTCTTTTCTACGCTGATAAGGAAGTAATCTTAAAGTCAAGTCCACCAAATAGGTATTTCTAGCCGTATCCGCCTGATAGACCAAAAAATCCTTGTTGAACTTATAATAACCCTTATTCTGCAATAATTTGGTAATCCGCTGCCGTTCAGCATCCAGCACATTCACATCAAACAGCATACCGGGCGCCAACAAACTTTGGGCAGAATCCTGCCGCATGTAGTCACTGATAACCAAATCATCTATATCATACACCACATGACGTACCTTATAAGGATGCCCGGCATGAATACGGTAAGCCAATTTCAATTTGTTCTTCCTCGTTTTTTTATCCAGGTGCACAGTAGCCCCCATATACCCCATATTACGTACCGCTTTCTCTATTTCCTCCTGGGATTTCAGGGCAACAGATTCATCATAGATTACCGGAGCATCACCAATCTTCCTAAAAAAACGATTAATCCATTTAGTGGAGTCCACGCCTGAGACGCAATAAGTACGCATAGGTATCTTAACCAAATTGAACCATTTGGCATTAGGATTCTGACGAATATATGAATTGAATAGTGACGGCTTCACCTCCTTCGTTTCAGATACAATCCTGACCTCATCCAATAAATATTTATCCTCAGGAATAAATTTACTGACCGAACACGAGGTGCATAGTGCTATAATAAATGTGCATATATATGGGCGTGCGCTTTTCTTCATACAAATCCGTAACCTTCGCAAATTTATCTACAAAGATAGATATTAATTGAAAATATCTTCTTAGCTTTGCTCCAAATATTTGTTATTAAATAGAAATTATCATGCTGAGCAAAAACAAAATAAAATATATCCGTTCGTTGGAACTGAAAAAAAACGCAAAGAAGAACAAGTTTTTGTGGCCGAAGGGCATAAATTGGTAGGCGATTTATTGGGACACTTCCCTTGCAAGTTACTGATTGCCACTTCCAATTGGCTGAAAATGAACCACTCTGCCACGGCCAACGAAATTATTGAAGTAACACAAGAAGAGTTGTCACGTGCCAGTCTTCAAAAGACGCCCCAAGAGGTATTGGCCGTTTTTGTACAACCTTCTTATGATTTAAATCCGGAAGTTATTAAAAGTTCTCTATGCCTGGCGCTGGACGATGTACAAGACCAGGGAATCTGGGAACCATTATCCGCTTGGCAGACTGGTTTGGCATTGAACATATCTTCTGCTCGACAGGAACAGCAGATGTGTATAATCCCAAAACCGTACAGGCAACCATGGGGGCATTGGCAAGAGTAAAAGTTCATTACTGTTCTTTACCACAGCTTATTGAAAGCCTGACCGATATTCCTGTATACGGCACCTTTTTAAACGGGAACATTATTTATACAGAATCCCTGTCGGCCCATGGATTGATTGTCATGGGAAATGAAGGAAAAGGAGTAAGCCCTGAAGTAGAGAAACTGATAAACAAGAAGTTATATATTCCCAATTATCCTCAAGAACGGGAAACCTCCGAATCATTGAATGTGGCAATTGCCACAGCAGTGGTTTGCTCGGAGTTCAGAAGACGTTTATTGCCTTAAAATTCATATTTCCATCGGTATATGTAACAATTTCTGAATGGGAAATACTATAACGCTACCCTAAGCATATATTATAAACGTACCAGTCTGCTTCCCGTTGTAAACTCCTTTCCCGGCAAATCAAAATCAGCTATATGCCATGCATATACAGGCTGTTCACATCCTGTTTCCAGCATGGCACGGTGCAGGAAATCAGCAAACTTCTCTCCGGAACAAATCTCCAGCCCATACATCGGAGAAATAATAATCACTCCGCCTATCCATTGTGTCGCACTAAGCTCCTCCTTCAATGGAAAATATGCACGCACTCTACCGCTGTCTTCCAACTCCACTACATATTTAGAATAACAGCCATCCGCCGAAACATAAAGATAATGACAAGCAAAACGTCTCATACCCACAAAAGATAATTAATTTCTGCGCTTGATTCTCTGAGGACGATCTGAGTGAGAATGATCTGCCGCATTATTCTCCTTCATTTCACGTGGATTCATACGGACGGGAACATTTTTCCTGATATCCACCGATTGAATCGAATCTGCTTTCTTCTCTGTTACCACCGAATCAGTTCCAACACGCTGTTCCACAGCCAAACTATCTTTTCCGGCAACTGTCATTGTATCTACCGGTTCATGATAACGGGTCAAAGCAATATTATTGATAATCAGTCCCGGCTTATTCGTTGACGAATCACTATCCATATAGTAAATAAATCCGCTCACACTCTTGATGGCAAAAGCAGAATCAGGCTTTATATACAAAGTCTGCACACCGGAACACGTGATATCCTTCACACGCCCCACCACAGAATCATTATCAAACAAAATATTGAACCCCATAGTGGCTCTCCGTTCCCCTTCCGAAAGGAATATATAATCAGCAGACCACAGGAAAGCATCCTTTGCTTTGAAATTACTATCGGCGGGAATCTCAAAAGTCACCTTATTCGCCAACGGAACATCTGTCAGCCAATAAAGCTTACGGTCATACCATACATCCACAGTATCTCCCGGCAACGATGCAGCCGGTTTATCCTCACGCAACGCCAGCAACTCCTGCATGCGTTTTTTCTCACTGCGGAAGCGTTCCCCCACCTTTTTATAAAGACCGGCAAGTTCCTCCGTGTGACGTGTGTACCACACCATGGACGAATCGAAATCAGCTTCAGTAATATGATACTTCTCGAAGACATAATTCTTATACGCCTCCTTTTGATAATTATCAGAATAACTCAGATTATTGCCCATGGAGATACTTAAATGATAATCGTACAAGATATTCTCCATCCTGTCCGGCTGGATAATATCTTCAGGCACTTGCTTGCCACACCCCACCATAAAAGCCGCACCCAGCAGCCACACCCAAGTAATATTCCTGCGACGCATCATTTATTCTTTAATTTCTTCTGCTGACGGGTGAATATTCTTATTCAGATACTTACCGTAAAATAACAACAACGCCACAATACCGCAACTGATGGCAGCATCGGCAAAATTAAATATCGGACTGAAAAATATGAAATGTTCCCCTCCTATTCCCGGTATCCATTCGGGCCAGTTGGTTTCAATAATGGGAAAATAGAACATATCCACCACCTTACCATGCAACCATTCCGAATACCCTTCACCTACCGGAACAAAAGAAGCGATGGTACTATGAGTACTTTCATTAAAAACAACGCCATAGAACACACTGTCTATAATATTACCGATAGCCCCTGCCAAAATTAAAGAGATACATACAATATAACCAGTCTTATAATTCTGTTTCACTATTTTTGCCAGATACCAGATAATCAATCCCACAGCTACAATACGGAAGGTAGTAAGGAATAACTTTCCGAATATTTCCATACCGAAAGCCATGCCGTTATTTTCTGTAAAATAGATATAAAACCAATCTGTTATGCGGATACTCTCATGCCAGTACATATTGGTCTTTACCAATATCTTTATTATCTGGTCGATAATCAGAACTGCAAAGACGATAAGAACAGAGAGCTGCCCTTTGGTGAGTAGTTTCTTCATTTATTAAATTGAAAATTAATTAATGGTTAATGATTAGCCGTTAGCGGTTAATACTGTAACATGACAGTGAAACTCATTAACTATTAATCACTAACCATTAACCACTATTTTATTTCTTTCCTTCGTTCTTTGCCTCAATGCTCAGTGTTGCATGAGGTACTGCACGAAGCCTTTCCTTCGGAATCAACTTGCCGGTTTCACGGCAAATACCATAAGTTTTGTTCTCGATACGTACCAATGCCGCCTGCAACCCCTGAATAAACTTCAGCTGACGTGCCGCCAACCGGGTCGTTTCTTCTTTAGACAATGTATTAGCACCTTCTTCCAAAACTTTATAAGTAGGAGAAGTATCGTCCGTATCATTACCGTCCTTATTCATGATACTACTTTTCAGTCTATCATAGTCACGCTGAGCCAATTCCAGTTTTTCCATGATAATGGCACGGAATTCCTCCAGTTCCGCATCTGAATATCTAGTTTTTTCAGCCATATAACTTAGTTTTAAAAGGTTAATTATTCTTTTACGACACTCACATAAAGTGAGAAATCATCAAAATTTAATTCTGTACCGTTCTTCACTTCATCCACTAATTCCAGGGAGTTAGCAAGAACCTGGTTACAAATATAAGTATTATATTCATTTACCGCATCATCGGTTTGAGGATTTTTAGATAATGCCACTTTTATTTTGTCCGTTATCTCAAAACCACTGCTCTTACGGATATTCTGTATACGGTTTACCAATTCACGGGCAACCCCCTCACGACGCAGTTCTTCGGTTACGGTAACCTCCAAGGCCACAGTCAGTTTACCTTCATTGGCAACCAGCATCCCGGAATATCCTCACTGAAAATCTCCACATCCGTTGTTTCGATAACCGCTTCCGCACCATCAAGCACAAAGGTATATTTACCATTTTTCTCCAATTCGGCAATAGCTTCCTGCGACATTCCGGCTACGGCTGCGGCGACAGCTTTCATCTGTTTGCCGAATTTCGGGCCGAGTTTTTTAAAGTCACATTTCACCTTTTTCACCAATACGCCTGCGGCTCCGTCTACAAACTTGATTTCTTTCACGTTCACTTCGCTCATAATCAAGTCTTTTACGGCTTCGATGTGCATTTTCTGCTCTTCGTCCACCACCGGAACCATGATACACTGCAAAGGCTGGCGCACTTTGATATTGACTTTGCGGCGCAATGCCAATACCATAGAAGTAACATCCTGAGCCATCTGCATACGCGCTTCCAGTTCTCCGTCTATCAATGCCTCATTACATTCCGGGAACTTGGCCAAGTGTACAGAAGCCACGGTGTCACGACCTGTAGCCGCAATCAAATCCGTATACAACCGGTCGGCATAGAACGGAGCGATGGGCGCCATCAGCCTGGCCACTGTTTCAAGACAAGTATACAATGTCTGATAAGCGGACAGCTTATCCTGTGACATGGCATTACCCCAGAAACGTTTACGGTTCAAGCGCACGTACCAGTTACTCAAATTATCATTTACGAAGTCTGTAATCAAACGTCCCGCCTTGGTCGGTTCGTAATCGTTGTAGCAAGCGTCCACGTTCTTCACCAATGAATTCAGAACAGACAGAATCCAACGGTCTATCTCCGGACGTTCATTTACCGGCACTTCCGCTTCCTGATAAGCGAAGCCATCCACATTGGCATAAAGTGCGAAGAACGAATAGGTATTATACAAAGTACCGAAGAATTTACGACGAACCTCATCCACCCCGTCGGTATCAAATTTCAAGTTATCCCACGGAGAAGAATTGGTAATCATGTACCAACGCAAAGGATCGGAGCCATACTGTTCGATAGCGCCGAACGGATCTACCGCATTGCCCAGACGTTTTGACATTTTGTTTCCGTTCTTGTCCAGAACCAAGCCGTTAGAGATTACGTTCTTGTAAGCCACACTGTCGAATACCATCGTAGCGATAGCATGTAACGTAAAGAACCAGCCACGGGTCTGGTCCACCCCTTCTGCAATGAAGTCCGCAGGATAATAAGTGCGGTTGTCCACAATTTCCTTATTTTCGAACGGATAGTGCAACTGCGCGTAAGGCATCGCACCGGAGTCGAACCACACATCAATCAAGTCCGCCTCACGTTTCATCGGCTTGCCGCTTTCAGATACCAAGATGATATCATCCACATACGGACGGTGAAGGTCTATCTTGTCATAATTCTCCCCGTTATATTCGCCCGGAACAAAACCTTTTTCCTTATAAGGATTGACGGTCATAAATCCGGCAGCTATTGATTTTTCTATTTCATCATACAATTCCTCTACGGAACCGATACAAAGCTCCTCTCCTTCTTCACTGCGCCAGATAGGCAGCGGAGTTCCCCAATAACGAGAACGGCTCAAGTTCCAGTCATTCAAGTTTTCCAGCCACTTGCCGAAACGGCCTGTTCCGGTAGATTCCGGCTTCCAGTTGATAGTCTTGTTCAGTTCCATCATGCGCTCTTTGGCTGCGGTAGACCGGATGAACCAACTGTCCAGCGGATAGTAGAGCACCGGTTTGTCAGTACGCCAGCAGTGCGGATAATTGTGTACATGCTTTTCTATCTTGAACGCCTTGTTGGCGGCTTTCATCATCATACAGATATAGATATCGAGTGATTCGGCGGCAGCGGCAGCTTTTTCATCGTACTTGCCATCTACAGTAAACTGAGGATCATAAGCATTCTTCACCCACCGGCCCTGATATTCCTTATATTTCTCTACGTCCACACATTCCTTTACGAAAGCCTCGTCCAGTTCGTCCAACAGATAGAATTTACCAGTCAGATCCACCATAGGACGGGTTTCCCCCTTCTTGTTTATCATGAACAGAGAAGGAATACCTGCCGCACGTGCCACAAAAGCATCGTCTGCACCGAATGTCGGAGCGATATGTACGATACCCGTACCATCTTCGGTAGTTACATAGTCACCGGGAATAACGCGGAATGCCTCACCGGCCGCTTCTTGCCATTTCCCGTTTTCATCCACTGTCACCGGTTTCACCCAAGGAATAAGCTGTTCATATTCCATGCCTACCAGATCCGGTCCTTTATATTCACCCACTACTTTGAACGGAATCAGTTTGTCACCCGGCTTATAGTCTTCCAGCGCCAATTCTTCCGCTTTCTTGTTAAAGTGAGTATAGAGCAAAGCTTTCGCCAACACTACGGTCATCTTTTCCCCGGTATATCCGTTGTAAGTCTGCACAGCCACATAGTCTATTTTCGGTCCTACGCACAATGCCGTATTCGAAGGCAATGTCCACGGAGTAGTGGTCCATGCCAGGAAATAAGGCGTTCCCCATTCCGCCATTTCGGGTTTCGGATTCTTCATCTTGAACTGTCCTACCACAGTGGTGTCTTTCACATCACGGTAACAGCCCGGCTGGTTCAGCTCGTGCGAGCTCAATCCTGTTCCGGCAGCCGGAGAGTAAGGCTGGATGGTGTAGCCTTTATATAACAGACCTTTGTTATAAAGCTGCTTCAAGAGCCACCACAGCGTTTCAATATAGCGGTTGTCATAAGTGATATAGGGATTCTCCAAATCCACCCAGTAACCCATCTTATGAGTAAGGTCTGTCCACTCTTTGGTAAACTTCATCACGTCCTTACGGCAAGCTGCGTTGTACTCGGCAACAGAAATGGTCTTTCCGATATCCTCTTTGGTGATATGCAATGCCTTTTCCACACCCAGTTCCACAGGCAGTCCGTGAGTATCCCATCCGGCCTTACGCTTTACCTGGAACCCTTTCATGGTTTTATAGCGGCAGAAAGTATCTTTAATGGTACGCGCCATCACGTGGTGAATACCCGGCATACCATTGGCCGAGGGAGGTCCTTCATAAAACACGAAAGAAGGACATCCTTCACGTTCTGTCATACTCTTGGCGAAAACATCGTTTTCATCCCACTTCTTCAGCACATCTTTATTGACCTGTGATAGGTTGAGTTGCGAGTGTTCAGCAAATTTCTTACTCATAATTTTATATCGTTTTCTTGTATTCTCTAACTAAAAGGCAATGCCTTCCAAAAATTAAGGTGCAAATTTACAAGAAATTAGATAGATAGAAAGTTTTGACGCTTGTTTTTTTAATCAGATAACGGATACTGTTTCAGAATAACTGCATAAGGCATGGGAAAAGCCCCTGTTCTTATCAAAATCAACAGCAACAAGGACCGGTTCTTGTTATTGCAGTCTTTTCCGGTATGCCGAGGTATTTTCCCCCGTCATATTCTTAAAGAAGCGGCTGAAAGTACCCACACTTTCAAAGCCCAAAATCACCGATATCTCTTTGATGCTGTGCGAGGTATGCAGCAACAGTCGTTTCGCTTCGGTCACCACTCGTTCTTGTATAATCTTCAAAGGGGAAGGCATACCGTAGGCGGCAAATAAATTGGAAAGCGTCTTGGGAGAACGATGCAACAAAGCAGCATATGCCTGTACCTGTTTTTTCTCCTTGAAGTGATTGTCCACCAACACATAATAACGCTGGATGATGTCAAAACCTTTTTCATTAACCGGAAAGCCGGACAACTGCTTACGGGCCAGCCGGGTACACAGAATGATGAAACGTTTCAACAGCAGGCGGAGCATTTCTCCCTGCAGGTTATCCCGCAGGATGTATTCGGTAACCATTCTGTCCACCACCTCGTGCAACAGTTCGGAATCGGCTATCGGGAGCCGCAGATGCACTATACCGGAAGTTCCGTTAAACAGCACTCCGCTGCACGATACTTCTTTCTCGTGCTTGTAAATGCCGTAAAAATTCTCGTTGAAAAGAAGAGCAAGATACCTGCCCGATACATTCTTGAACTCCGTGCGGTGAAGATTACTCACAGAGATGATTTCATCCTGCTCCATCTCTATTTCCACATGGTCTACTATCAATGTCAGTTTGCCTTCCTGGACCCATATAAACTTATACAGACTACCATTGTCACAGATGACCCTGTCTGTGTGAAACGCTTCAGTCAGTATCATCGTTTCCTGCAAAGATGTATCGTATGCGTAATTCATCATGGCTAAACTGTTTTGTGCATTTCTTTCTGTTGGTTTATACAAAGATAGTGATTTTCACTTATATTAAACCACCCTGTTATTGCACAGTCCAGAAGCAATATACATAATTAACAATCTGATTTACAACGCATAGCACATATCACGATGTAAAGAGGAGGCAAAGTATCAGAAAGAAAAAAGGAATTTTTGCCATCATTTTAGGAAATCTAGCTATGATATAACCCTACAGGGAATTCGTCAACCATTAAAATAAGCGTATCTTTGTGCCAAGAGATTTCCTTCTATAATCTAGACGAAAAAGAACACTTGATTCTTTTAACCTGAACTTTGGACTTTGATTTTCTCCCAATAAGGATTTCTCTCATAATAAATTCAGATTTTATCCCGCCGGGAGGCAAGATAAGGTCATGCAAAAAAATCTCCCAAAAAGAAGAGGGTGTCCGCCATTGAAACGGACACCCTCTATTATGTGTATATCCACATTGCCGGAAACCATTTATTTCCCTGTTTCCCCCATCGTGTTTGCAGGTTTTTCAATACCTTCGCTTGTAGCACGTTCTTCCATACGCTGGATACGTGCGTCAAGATCGGGATGAGTAGAGAACAACTGATTCAGCTTGCTGCTTTTCTTTGCTCCTGCCTCTTCTTGCAATTTTTTCAATTTCTGGAATGACAATGCCATCGCCCAAGGATTCTTACCTGCTTTCTTCAGAAATTCGTAACCGTAATCATCGGCGGCGCGTTCCTGTTTTTGTGAATAAGTAGCATTGACCAATGCCTCTCCCAAGTCACCCAACTGGGAATCTGTCAGAGCAGCCGCTTTTCCTCCTTGTGATGAAATACCATCTTTCAATGCCGATGTCAGCAATGCGGTACGGAAGCCGTTCTTTGAGTCCTTGTGTGCCACATGGCCTACCTCATGGCCTATTACCCCCAACAGTTCTTCGTCTGTCATGATATCCATCAATGAAGAGAATACCCGCACACTACCGTCTGCACAGGCGAACGCATTTACATCAATCACATAATATACTTTGAAATTCAGCGGCATCCCTTCCACTTCGGTCAACCCTTCAGTCAGTTTTTTCAAACGGACAGTATACGGATCATCGTCTGCACAAACCTGATTATGCTTATCCATCCAGTCAATGTACTCCTTTACATACTCTGTCATCTGCTCATCGGTCAAAGTCACCGCCTTTGCAGCCTTCACGGCTCCCCCCACTGCCTTCTTCAAATTAAACTGGGCCATTGCAGGAGTTACCCCCGCCAAGCATAACAGCATGACGGCCACCTTTAATAATGCTTTTTTCATTTTTGTGTGTTTTAGATTAAACGCTTCATTTTATTTCTTAAGAAACGGTACAAAAGAACACATTTTTATTCTATCTACCAATCTTTACAAGAATATTTTTGCCAACGCCCCGCCTCAAGCACCCGCCGGAAAGTGAAAAGCCATCGCGAATCCACTTCGCGATGGCCCTTACCCATTTTATATACACCTTTAAACAAAATGATACCCACGCCCTAATTCACTAACCCCTTGCGGGCATGAGCTGATCTTTTTCTTATTTATTTGCACGGGCTTCCGCAATGTAGCCCAATGCTTCTTTACATTTTGCCGTTACATACGCCCAGTCTTCCGCGGCTACCTTGTCGCCAGGGAACAATTTAGAACCCATACCCACACAGAACACACCTGCCTTAATCCAAGAAGTCAGATTTTCCTGAGTCGGTTCCACACCACCGGTTACCATCAGTTTAGACCAAGGCATCGGAGCCAGCAGACCTTTAACCAATTTTGCTCCCAATACATCACCCGGGAATATTTTGCAAAGATCGCAACCTACTTCTTGAGCGAAACCTACCTCGGACACACTTCCGCATCCCGGAGTATAAGCCACCAAACGACGGTTGCACACTTTAGCGATTTCAGGATTGAACAACGGACCTACCACAAAGCAAGCACCCAATTGCAAGTAAAGAGCGGCAGTAGCAGGATCAACGATAGAACCTACTCCCATAGCCATTTCAGGACACTCCTTTGCCGCGTATTTCACAACTTCCGCAAACACTTCATGAGCAAAGTCACCACGGTTTGTAAATTCGAATGCACGAACTCCGCCGTCATAACAAGCTTTCACCACTTTCTTTGCCACTTCTGCATCTTTATGGTAGAATACAGGAACCATACCGGTTGAACCAATCTTGTCCAACACTGCTATTTTATCAAAACGAGCCATAATGTTATATTTTAGTTTAAATGAAAGATAGGAACACAAATGATACAAATAAAACATGTATCAAAAATTTGCGTTATTTGCGTCATTCGTGTTCCTATAAAAACAAATTTAGCGTTGTACACGTCCGCTGGCATCGCCACCGGCCAATGCTTCCACTTCATCTACAGATACCAGGTTGAAGTCACCGTTGATAGTATGCTTCAAAGCAGAAGCGGCAACAGCAAATTCAAGGGCGGCACCCTGATTCGGTTTGGTCAGCAGACCGTGAATGATACCTCCGGAGAATGAGTCGCCACCACCTACC
>ENA-OQIC01000095-OQIC01000095.1-human-gut-metagenome-genome-assembly--contig:-NODE-95-length-37523-cov-2.267275_pt1 | contig 37523 bp, 51 predicted proteins | sample MGYA00242572_ERZ504736 | MGnify/ENA primary metagenome ERZ504736 (study PRJEB26092, sample SAMD00036201) | human gut metagenome | host: Homo sapiens | study: EMG produced TPA metagenomics assembly of...
CTTCTTGACCTTACGATTATGAGTCGTACGCTCTAGCCGCTGAGCTATCCCGCCATGAGAGCCTCGAGTGAGAATCGGACTCACGACCTCTTCCTTACCAAGGAAGTGCTCTACCACTGAGCTATCGAGGCGTGGCGGATAGTGGATTCGAACCACTGAAGCACGAGGCGACTGATTTACAGTCAGTTCCCTTTGACCGCTTGGGAAATCCGCCGTGCTGCCTGTTTGGTTGAACCCCAACCGGCAACCCGTTTAGTATGCCACAGATCATGCGATTAACGACAAATACGGCGTGTCGCGGAAGCCAAAAAGTCTTCAAAATCAGTTGGAAATTCCAACGATTTCTCACTATCAGCCACATGTCGGTGTCAATCAGAGCAAATCCTCCCGAAAAAAATTCCAAAAAGAAAAACACGAGTATTTCTTCCGAACCTTCCCTGCAGACCATCTGAACAGCGACGCCAACACCAGCACGCCAACGCCAATGAACACGACATACATCGGCCGCGCACGGCCTATTGCAGGAACCCAAGTGCTTGAAATCAACAAGACCCCGCCAACGCAACGATTGTTCACCAATCGTTCGCTGACGGGGTCTTCAAACAGCTACGCGCTACGCTCAGCCGAGAATGGCCAGAATATCGCGGGCGGAGACGATCAGGTAATCCTCACCCTGATAGTGCACCTCGGTGCCGCCATACTTGGAGTACAGCACCTTGTCGCCGACCTTGACGTCGACCGGAATGCGCTCGCCGGCGTCGTTGCGACGGCCCGGACCGACAGCCAGGACTTCACCCTGCTGCGGCTTCTCCTTGGCATTGTCCGGAATGAACAGACCGGATGCGGTCTGGGTTTCAGCTTCCGCCTGCTTGACGATGATCTTGTCTTCCAACGGTGTGAGTGAGATCGACACTGTGGACCTCCTCTTTCTAAGAGAAATCGTTACTTACCGCGCCGGGACCCGCTAGCAAGAGGCTGACGATCACTTACGGCGTCGTCCTTTCGCGCTGAAACATATCCTAGCGCGATTATTAGCACTCTGCCAACTCGAGTGCTAACGCTGAGAGCAAAATATACGAAAAAGCCTGAAACCATGCGGTTTCAGGCTGATGTTCTTTACACTTGTTCGTATGTTTCGTGCGTTTCGTGCGTTCGCTTTCCCTCCGTCACGCCCCGCGACGGGCCATGATGGACGCCAAACCCACACCCAGGGAATCGGAGGTGACGCTGGGAGCCTCAACGTCGGCGCTGACCTCGGAGTCGTGGAATCCCACGGTATCCACGTCCTGCAGATGCACACCAGCCTCCACACGGGCTGCGGCCTCGTCGGAATCCATGCTGCTGATCGCGTCGGTCGGCACAATCAACGGCTCGACATTGTCGGAAACCGTACTCGCAGTCGGAGGCACGGCCTTGGCGACCTGACGAGTGGACTTGATTTCCATGCTTTCCGGAGCGGCTGGCGCGATATCGTTACCGTTGCGTGGCGATCCCAACGAGAACGAAATCAGATCCTGCGACGCGCCGGCCACGGCGGACGAATCCGCATCGCATGCATCCACACCCTCGGTTTTGGCGATTTCATCACGCTCATCGTGGATGGACAGACCGTTCTTCTTATCCGGCACGACTTGCGCATCCACAACGTTCGGTTCCGCAGCGGATTTCGCTTCGGTTTCCTCCTTGCGTTTGCTTACAACAACATCACGGTCGGCCTTGCCGCGATCGATCGCCTGACGGATCTCACCTTCCGGCATAACATCGGTCGGCACCTGAGATTCGGCGATCCTGCGAATTTCCGCAAGCTCCTGCTCCCGCAAACGAGCGCGCCTCCGCCTGCTCTTCCTGGGCGCGCTTGCGCTCTGCCGCAGCACGCTTCCTCATCTTGGAACGATACTTGGCGACTTTCCGCTCCCACGCTGCGGCCTGCTTGGCGGCCCTCACCCCCAAAGCGAGCACTCCAGCAAGCAGCGACGCAGGAATCAAAGCAAACAACGGACTGAAATGCAACACAAACGCACACATCAACACGACGATTGTGATCACCAGCATCGAGACAACAATAATCCGCCTTCTGCGGATCGCGGCACGACGAAGGCACGGACATGCGCGATCCTTTCGTCGGTCAGCTTGCCTCATGCGTCTCGTTGGACTGCATTATTGCCCCTTTCGCCTTTGCGGCGGTCTCATCGGAGAATCGCGTTCCACTGTCGGCATCCACCAGATGCAGCGACGGCGAAAAGCGGTCCTCTCGGTGCTCGATTACCCGCTTCATGCCTTTGACCGTCCGTTTGGGCAGCCAGAAAACCATGAGAATAATCACAAATCGCAAGCACCACAACCGTGCTTAACGATTCATAACCCATAACTCATAAGAATAGGTGACATTCCGACATTCTCCGGGGTGCACGCCCCCGCGTGTCGAACATGTGCGCGAAAGCGCGTGTCGAACCTCGCCAACGGCTCACTCGCCCATCAACCGTGCGGTAAAGCCATTCGATGCGTACTCCGGCAGCAACGCATACGATTCATGGTCACGCCATTGCCCGTTCACGAACATGTACGCCTTGCGCATCCCCTCATAGGATGCCCCCACTTTGAGTGCCACCTTACGTGAACGTTCGTTTTCGGGAAGCAAGTCGATCTCCACACGATGCAATTGCGGCCCGGAAGGGTCGAACATCGCCCAATCAGCCAATAGCGTAACAGCCATCGGCGCATATCCACGCCCCGCACACCGCCTCATCGACCAATAGCCAACCACGCCGGTACGCATGGCGCCATAGCAGATGGCCCCTAACGAAATCTGGCCGACGATACGCCCATGATGCTCGATGGCGAACACCACTCCGGTGCCGTTTCGCTCGTTGCATCGCATCGCACGCACCCACTCGTTGAACGACATCGATGCGCCATGCACCGGATCCCCGGATTCCCAAGCTTCAACCAATCGTCGTTGCGCCAGCGGACTTCGTTCCATTCGTCGCAGTCGTCAGTAGTCAGCGGACGCAGGATTATGGGAACGTGAAGCCCATGTGCCTGAATGAACCGCGGAACATCAATGGCATTGGGATCCGAACGCATCATGCCCCGTAAAGATCGCAAAATCGTCACGCCCTCATTCTGCCATACGCATAACATTTCCGATTGCGCGCAACCATCCCGTGGTACAACATGCGGTATGACCACGAACATGCAAGCCGACGTCATGGAAAACAGCGTCTGTGACGAAGCCGCGAACCAACGTGAGCTGAAAAAGCAATGGCGCGCACACGCAATCGCACGAAGAAAGCAGACCAGTAAGGAGGAACGACTGGAAGCCGGCCGTAAGTTGGCCGAACAGGCGCGGAAGGCGAATCTCATTCATTCGTTCACCACGGTGGCCGCATTCGCGTCCATGGGCAGCGAATGTCGATGATGCCGATGCTGCAGGCATTATTCGATTCGAATTGCCACGTGCTGGTGCCACGGCTCGGATCCGGCATGGATATTGGCTGGAGCGAACTTGGCGACATTCACGATCTGCAGGACCAGACCAACAGCGACGGGTCCATCAATACGCACCGCCCGCAAGAGCCGGGCAATAGCGCAAACGGACCTGAAGCGCTGAAAAACGCCGGTCTGATCATTGTTCCCGCCCTTGCCGTCGACCAAGAGGGATTCCGTCTGGGACGTGGCGGAGGGTGGTATGACCGCGCGCTCGAGTATCGTGCGGCCGGCGCACGGGTGGTGGCGGTTTGCTGGCCGTGGGAGCCGACGGACAAGCCTGTTCCGCACGAAGACCACGATATTCCCGTCGATGGCGTGCTCACTCCGAACGGATTTACGGTCATACGCGAATAAGACGTCCGAAGATAAGACGTTCACGCAGCCGTCTCAGGGAACGTACTAGGATATGTCCCGTTAAGAAATTTGAGAACCTGGTTGAAGCGAGGATACTTTGCCTACTTACCATTACCGTTGCAAGAACTGCAACTACGATTTCACCGAACAGCAGTCATTCACCGACGATCCGATCACCGTTTGCCCGGAATGCGGCGAAGAGCAGGTCCGCAAGGTGTATTCCGCCCCGCCGATCGAATTCAAGGATCTGGTTTCTATCGCACCGACAAGTCCAAGTGAGCGAAAACGAATACACGTAACCGAGCAGCCGAAGCAAGGAAACGAGTCAAATAACCAGGGTCAGCAAACCTTGGAAAACAAGGCGACACGCCGAATCCTGTGGATAACTCGCATCCTCCGACCACAACCCTCGATCCGGCTTGCGCAGCAACTATTCGTAAGGTCATCATGCATGAATGGTGACCTTTTTTCATGACCTTAGCCAACGTCTGCAAGGCACGGACGGCAAACACACGAACCGCGCACCGTCTTCGGCGCCTCATCGACGACGACGAAACGCGCAATTGCATCGTCTACTTGCTTCGCTGTGCGCCGGACTTGCCATATTCGCGGCCCTGCAGTGCGTACGATTGACGATTTCCACGCAATCCGTCGTCATTGCGGCGAAGTCCATCGCCAAAGGCGGCGTGATTTCCGCGGATTCGCTTGCTTTGCGAGATATTCCATACGATGAGGCCCTGCGCAGCGTTGCTCACGATATCGATGATGCCGTCGGGCTGATTGCCCAAGTGGATATTGCGGAAGGCAGCATCGTCACCTCGGCCATGGCTCGCGCTTCCCCCGTTGTTCCCAAAGGATATACGGCGGTCGAAGTTCGGTTGGCGAGTTCCGCCGACAGTCTGACGATTGGCGATACGGTGACGCTTTCCAGCGCCACGATGTTCAGCGAGGCCACGCCGGAAACGGTACCGGATATGGATGCGGTGTCGTTACGTGAGCTGTGCACGGGAGCGATATTGACCGCGAAACCTTCACGGAATGCGGACGGCGACACGCTTGCGGTGTTTGCCATGCCTCCTCATGAGGCGGCAACCGTATTGCAGGCCCAAGAATACAGCGCGATCATCGCCATCGTCGGTTCGTAACGGCATTCCCAAGCGAATCCGCAGCACCATCATGCGGAATATATGAAATTCGGGAGGTCTGAACGTATCAGAACCTCCCGTATAGCAGACGAACGTCAGCGCTCCCGCTCGGAGAACACGCCCCAATGCGGTGGCAGCTCGCCCAGAATACGCTTGTCGTCGTCAGCATTGCGCTGGCGTTCGGTAAGCACATCGGACGGTTCAAGCTTGACGCCATCGGCATCGAACAGTTCCGTACCCTGCCGAACCACACGCTTGTGTTTGCGCGCCGTACGGCGGGTGGCGGAGTATCCGGACACCACACGCACGGCAGGCTGGTCAGATTCCGCGGACTCTTGGATGGAGGGTTCGTCGACGCTCACTTGACCTCCTGATACAGGTCGCTCAAGCGTGCCACGATGCGATCCACTTCCTTGTCTGGATTCACGAACGCGCCAACGCTCCACACGGTCATAACGGACCAGCCAAGCGATTCGATGTTCTGCAAAAGCACGCGGTGGCGTTCCCTGGTGGACTGCAATCCCATGAACTGCGCATCGTCGGTAAGCACGGCCAATGCGAACGGCTTGTCGTTCAGGCCAACCACCAGCGGCAGCTTGGAACCATTGTCGAAACCGTAGTCGACGGCCACATTCAAACCGCGGGCACGAATACGGTCGGCAAGATCGTTGAGCAATACGTTCGAACCGTTCGTCTTGACGACTGGGCGCACCACGCTGTCATCGAGCTGTTCCGCCCAGCGAAGCACCGTTTTCAGCATCTTCGGACCAGCTTGGTGCAGGCGCTCGTCATCCATGTCAGCTGACGAGAATGCGGACACGATGTCAAGATGACGATCCGGCACGGCCAACGCATCCAGCAACATACCCCGTCCGCCTTCGGATTCCAACGCTCCAAACTGTTGCAGCAGCCTTCCATGAGAAGTCTTCGCGTAGCACATCGCAAGAATCGCATCGGTGGCATGCGCGCCGGCCACATCGGAAATGTCCACGATGCGCACATGACGCAAGAACATGCCCATGGCCTTGTTCTTATTGGCGATCGCCTTAAGCTCGGCTCCCAGTCGGGTGCGGAACGTATGGGTCAGCGTCACCACGGTAAGCATGTACGATGCAGGCACGATCGTGAAACCGGCGGCACGCTTGGTGATCAGCCTGACCACCTCGTCGATTTCCTGCTGGCTGCTTTCCACCAGTCCGGACGTGATGACCGGCACGCCATTGGCATCGGCCACAAAATGGTAGGCGACCTCGCCCTGCGCGCCTTCCCTGGCCACGTCGAAGGGCACGGAACCGTAGCCTTCCGATTCCAGGAACGCGTTGAGCTTCGGCGCGCGGCGAACAGGACGATTGGCGATTTTCACGCTCGGCAGCAATGCGATGAGACGCTTCAGACCGTCGGAAGTGACGGTTTCGCGATGCGCGATCACCACCACCTGCTTGGCTCGGCTGATGATGCTGAGCAGTTCGATGGATTGAATATGCGCTGCGGCATCGATGATCACGACGTCGGCCAATGGCGCCGGATCGGTGATGGCCGCAAGCGTGGCAGGAGTCGCAACGAGAATAGGCTTCGCCGCGGCGAGAATCTGCGGATGCTCCTTATGCAGCAGTTCAGCGAAACATTACGGGCGCCGGCAAGCGTGGTATGCAGCAGATTGGCCTCCTGCGTACGCGAGAACAGCATGTCGCACAGACGGCGCATGGATTCCTGCGCCACCATCGGACCGACCGAACGCACATGTTCCACATCGACCTGGGCGAACCGCTCCGCAGCGCCCTGCAATGCCGACCCATCCTGATTGGAAATGATCGCGGAGGATTTCACGATGTCTTCGAACGCCGTGGTCCACCATGCCAGCTGCAGTTCCCCTGCAACGGCATCGTTGGCAACGCCACGATTGTTCAGATCTTCGACCAGCTCGTCGAGGCCGACCGAATGGAATTCACGTTCCAGACGGGCGCGCTCAGGCAGAATATCAAGCGACTGCTTATCGTCATACAGGGCCTTCAAACGCTCTTCGACCTGATTGAAATCAACGGTTTCAAGATTGCCGCCCTGCGGGGTTGTGGCAAGCACCGCATTCAACGCGGTCATATCCCGATTGAGATTCTCCTGCGTTTCGATAATGTCATCCAGCTTGGCGGGCAATACCGGCCAGCCGCCATGAGGCACGAACATATGCCACTGATCGGCCTGCTTGGACACCACCAGCAACGCCTCATGCAGGTTCTCCACTTGGGCACCGACGCGCAGCAAACCCTTGGCTTCCTTGATGTGGCGGCGACGCTCCCAAAAGCCCATGGACGTACCTTCGGCCTTGCGCTCGGCCTTCGGCTTGGTCGCCTCGATCATGGATGCAATGTCACGTTCGAAAATCTCCGGCTGGAATACGTCAAGCACACGGCGCAGGTTCTTCAGCACCATGACCTGACGGCTCCACTCCTGCGCGGTCGTGGGAATCGGGAATCCGCAGGTCTGTACCGTACTGGCCACCTGCTCTCGGGTGGCGGGCAACACCTTGCGCAACAGCTCAACCACACGCTGGTATGCGCTCACCGCCTCCTCTTCGGAATACAGCGATGCCTTATACCATGCGGTGTCGTTCTCCGTAATGGTGTATTCGCCAAGCTCGCCCGCACGCTGCAGTTTCGCAGCCCAATCCTCGATCTTGTCCGCGATGGAATGCGCGGTCTGCTTGTTCAAACGCACATGCGTGGTCGGATGGGTGGGCAATGCCGCAATCTGCGCGAGATTCTGAATCGTCTGGTAGGCGGATACACCCCACTCCTGACTCACGCCGTGAAGATCGCCCAGATAACGGGTCAAACGCGAACGCACGCCAACCAGCTCATCGGCAATCTGATCAAAACGGGAGGAAGCAACCCCCGATTGGAAGCCGACGGCTGCAATCAGCTGACGGTCAATCGCAGCGTTGGCACCATCATCGGCGATATCCAGCAGCTGTCCGCTCATTTCGTTTGCGGCAACGGCCTGTACAAAACGACGCTTCTGATCGGTCACACACGGCACATAGAGCACAGACCGTCCGTTCATCACGCAACGCGACGCAATCGCCGCGGCCTGCTCGGCGGTATTGTTGGCGATCGCACTATCCACAAACAGCGAATGGCCCGCGGAAGCAAGCTGCGAGGCGTATCGGACGGTATTGTCCGCATCGCCGACCTCATACTCGCCATGAGGATCGGCATCAAACGGACTGTACTCCGGAATTTCGGCACCTTCCAACGCTTCGGCGGCGGACTTGTCTCCCGCCAAAGCGTCCAAGGCGGTATTGCCGGTCGGACCTTGCGCCAACTGGTCGATGATCTTCCGGCTTTCCACCAGCATCTGCGATGCCGGATCCATAAAGCATCCGAGAATAATGTGCCGTTCGATCTCAAAATCAGGGAACGCGTTGGCCGCAAGGCGTGTGATGGCAGCGAACACCGCGGATGTTTCCGGCGTGCCGCTTTCGTAATTCGAACCGTCGAACAGCTTGGACTCGTCCAATACGACGTTGTTCTCGCGCAGCACGGCGGCGAAAGCCGCATTCAAGCTACGCGCCCTGTGAACGCGATCACCGTACCGTTTTCAATATTGCGTCCTTCTTTGCGCACCTCGACCGGATACATGAGTACCGGCATCTGGTTGCCTTTCCAGATGGCCACGCCAACCACCAAAGACAGTTCGCCCACGCCGCTGACACGGCTTTTCGCCTCACGATCGTCGAGCACACGCTCCACACGACGCCCGGCGGCACGCAACATGCCGTTGTCGCGGAACAAGGAATCAAGTTGCACATGCCCGCTGGCGAACAGCTGCGCGATGCCGGACGGATGCGCATGCGTCATGTCAAGCTGGGCGCTCAGCTGCGTCACGTCCTCAAGCGGCGACGGCGATAGACCAAGACGGTACTTCTCACGCCACCCCCGAATACGATCCAGCGCGGTGACGGTCTCGTTGCTTTCGCTCATGTATTGACTCACTTCCCTACCGCTTTGCGGTATTCCGCATACCCCGGATTATGTGACAGGGCCGCGTCGATGTCTGCATTGCCCAAAGCTCCCAGCCATGCGTACAAATCGTCGTACAGCGACGGGTTCATGGCAAGGAACGGCAGCAGCTCCGGATGACGTGCCATCTCGAACTGCACGGTGAAATCGTCGGTGCGTTTGGCATCATCCGACGTCAGTCCGTCGACTTCAATGGTCTGTTCCTGCTTGGCAAGCTCTCCCTTGGCGACTCGATCGAACACCGATCCGGGTTCAAAAGCCGGTTTGAATACGCTGGTTTCGTCCGGTGTCGGCTCGCTCACAATCTGTGGCTGCTCCGTGTTATGCGGCCTGAAACGCTCGTCGTCGGCCCGTTGCGCCGCTTCTTCCGGTTGAATCGGATTGGTACCGGATTGTTCTGCAATTTCATTGCGCTGCTCGTGCGTTTTTTCCGCTTGTTGTTCAGGCATGTCGCTGCTATCCGGCAATGCCACGATAATCGGCTTGCTTGGTCTTGCGCTGAATAGTTTGCTCACGGGAATCGTGTCGTGTTCGACGTCGTTGCCTGCGATGGCTTGCGTCCGCGATTGGGATTCGGGCAGCATAGCCGGCTTTTCCTTTTCGGCGGCGTTCTTCTTGGCCCCTTCTTCCGCCGCCTGCTGTTCCGCCACGGCATCTGCCTCGGCTGCGGCGTCGGCGAAGAGGTCACGTGGCGCGTTATCCACGACGTCGTTATGCTGCACCAGCGAAACGGATGGGAGATCCCCATAATCCGGCTCGTTGGATCGAACTGGCGCGAAAGACTGACGTTCGGAGCGTTGCATGAGATTCACACGATTGGCGACGTTGCGCGCGTTGAACAATGCGGTCGGCTCTCCGGCACGCAGATTGAGAATGTCGTCGACCGACATATCGGCGGCGTCGGGCTCCTGCGACGCCTCATCGGACACTGCATAGGAGAACAGATTAGATACCGGAGCTGACGCGGTACTCTCGGATTCGGGCATGGCGCTCACGCTGTCACGTTCAAAAGTGACGCGTACGTCGCCGAATTGCAAGGTCATTGGCGTGGATGGCAGTTTGAAATCCTCATCCGCGGGCAGACGCATCAATTGGCCGTTGTCGGCCACTACAAACGAACCATTGGTCGACTTGAGATCACGTACGGAAGCGTTGCCCTGCGCGTCGACTGAAACAATGGCATGCCGTTTCGACATGGATTTGTTCGTATCCATAATGTCAAGGCGCGCGAATCCGTCATCTGCCAGAGGACGTAACGGCTTGCGGCCGATTTCCACGCTTTCGCCGCTGCCCAGCTTCTTCAGTTCGGTTCCATCAACCTTGACGGTCCACTGCTGTGCCGTTCGTTGATCTTCGCTCACCGTTGTCGGCCTTCCTTTCACACATACCACTACTTGTCATTGTGTCATGCCTTGCCACGTATTTCAGGATTATGACGCGATTAATTGACAACTTCGCCTAATTCCCCCATTGTATGGCACGATATGGAAGCATTCATGCCTAAATCGGATTTTATCGGATCGTCAGCGAAAGAAAATCCCGTAATATGCGGAAAACCCCGCCGCCTTGTGGCGAACGGGGTTTCCACTCAAGATTGTGATATGCGGCTTCAAGCCGCGCGAATCACTTGAGCTCGACGGTAGCGCCGGCTTCTTCGAGCTGGGACTTAGCCTTCTCAGCGTCTTCCTTCTTGGCCTTCTCCAGGACAGCCTTCGGAGCGCCGTCGACCAGAGCCTTGGCCTCAGCCAGACCCAAGGAGGTGATAGCGCGGACGGCCTTGATGACCTGGATCTTCTTGTCGCCAACGGCGGAGAGGATGACGTCGAACTCGTCCTTCTCTTCCTCAGCCGGAGCAGCAGCGCCCGGAGCGGCAACGGCGACAGCAGCCGGAGCGGCAGCCTCGACGTCGAACTTCTCTTCGAAGGCCTTGACGAACTCGGAGAGCTCAACCAGGGTCATCTCACCGAAAGCTTCGAGCAGCTCATCGTTGGTGTACTTAGCCATTATGGCTTCCTTTCAATCTTGGCGGCGGACGAAGTGGTAGATCCGCTGCCTAATAAACCTTATTGTTTAAATTATCGAAGCGACTGATTCATGCCGTGAGGGCGTAAATCAGGCAGCTTCTCCTGCTTTTCGCGCAGGGCGTCGACGTGCTGCACAGCTTGGTAGGCAGAGCGTTGAACAGGTACGCGCTTGGACATCGTAGCCTTGATGTCGCCGGCGAACTCGGCGAGCAGCTGCGGGCGAGACTTGAGGTCTGCCAGCTTCTGGGCACCTTCAGCATCGTAGACGGTGCCATCAGCGAAGCGCCTTGATGATCAGTGCCTTATTGGTCTTGGCGAAGTCACGCAGGGTCTTCGCAGCTTCGATGAAGTCACCCTTCACGAAGGTCACAGCGGTCGGACCGGCGAGGATCTCATCGAGACCTTCGATGCCAGCTTCCTTGGCTGCGATGCGAATCAGCGTGTTCTTAGCCACAGTGTAGGAAGTATCGCGGCCTAGCTTTTCGCGCAGTTCAGAGATCTGCGGAACGGTAAGCCCGCGGTACTCGGTCAGGTAGATAGCGTCAGCTTCACGGAACTTATCCGTAAGCTGGGCGACCACCGCTTCCTTTTCGGGCCTCTTCATGGCGTTCCTTCCTTAGTCAACCATTGACTGTGAAGCAGGAACGTTTCGCCGGACAATAAAAAGCCCTGCACGCAGGCAGAGCAACATTCGACCGCTAAGCGGAAAGCCCTTGGTGGGCGTATGTTCTTCAACCTGCGTTGGCTTGGCGAACCAAACTTCGTGAGCGCTTGCACGCTCCAACCAACGGTCTGTGGTTTACAGGTGAACAACTTACGGTCATGCTTGGACTTGCCGTCATCCGGGCGTGTCGCGCTTTACGAAATCTTCATGACTCACTCAAGTGTTACGGTTAAGCCTTGTTCGGAATCCCACGATTCCACAAGGCGAGTCGCAATTCTCGCCGAACGCGCCGCCCAATAGTCGGAACGTTCCTACCAACCCAAGAGAAATAGAGATAGGGAAAATGGAAAAGTTCTTCCATCTTAAGGAGAACGGCACCACCGTGTCCACTGAGGTCATGGCCGGTCTGACCACGTTCTTCGCAATGTCGTACATCATCATCGTCAACCCACAGATACTGTCGCAAACGGGAATGCCGTGGGGCGGCGTGTTCCTTGCAACCATCATCGCAGCCATCGCGGGCACGCTCGTCATGGGCTTGTTCGCCAACGTTCCGTATGCTCAGGCCGCCGGCATGGGCCTCAACGCATTCTTCACCTACACCGTTTGCTTCGGCCTCGGCTTCACCTGGCAGCAGACCCTGTGCATGGTGTTCCTGTGTGGCCTGATCAACATTCTCATCACCGTCACCAAGATTCGTAAGATCATCATCCAAGCCATTCCGGAAGTGCTGCAGAACGCCATCGGCGGCGGCATCGGCCTGTTCGTGGCCTACGTCGCTTCCTGAACGTCGCTTCTTCACCTTCACCACCAAGCCGACGCCAAGAACGGCGACACCGTGCAGGCCACCCCAGGTCTGGCCGTCATGAATAATCCGACCATCTGGCTGTTCATCATCGGCCTGTTCCTCGCCATCATCCTCACCGTGCTCAAGGTGCGCGGCGGCATGCTGATCGCCATCGCGGTCACCGCCATCGCCGGCATTCCGATGGGTCAGACCACCATGGCCAACTCCATCTCCATCGGCGACACTTTCGCCCAGCTGCCGCAGACCTTTGGCGCTATCTTCAGCGCCGAAGGCTTCCCATCGCTGTTCTCCGACATGTCGAAGCTGCCGATCATTCTGCTGACGATCTTCGCATTCTCCATGTCCGACACCTTCGACACCATCGGCACGTTCATCGGCACCGGCCGCCGCACCGGCATCTTCTCCGCGGAAGACGAGGAAGCCCTCGAAAACGGTTCCGGCTTCTCCTCCAAGATGGACAAGGCCCTGTTCGCCGATTCGATCGCAACTTCCATCGGCGCCATCTGCGGCACCTCCAACACCACCACGTATGTGGAATCCTCCGCAGGTATCGCCGCTGGCGGCCGCACCGGCCTGACCTCCGTGGTCGTGGCCATCTGCTTCGCCCTGTCCGCCTTCCTCTCCCCGGTCATCTCCGCCATTCCGTCCGCCGCAACCGCAGGCGTGCTCGTGGTGGTGGGCTGCATGATGGCGTCCTCGCTGAAGGAAATCGACTGGGGCGATATCTCCGAGGCCGTGCCGGCGTTCTTCGCTTCCGTATTCATGGCGTTCAGCTACTCCATCTCCTACGGCATCGCCGGCGGCTTCATCACCTACTGCCTGATCAAGACCTGCAAGGGCAAGGCCAAGGAAGTGCACCCGGTGATCTGGGTTGTGTCGCTGCTGTTCATTCTGGACTTCATCATCACCGCGATCCTGTAGTTCTGAACGTCAGGTTCAACCTGACCACCAGCCGAAATTACTGGTTCAGTAAATAAATTTAAATTCGGCAAATGAAATAGGGGCGATTCCGCTCTCACTGCGGAGTCGCCCCTATTGTTGTATCGCTTGTTTTCGTACTGCTTTTTAGTGAACTGACTTACGCGATGGCTTTCGAGAAGGCGTCAACCAGACTTTCCATCCAGGCCGTCAAGGAATCGTATTGTTCCGGCATCTGTTCGGTCAGTTCAACCATGGGCACGTTTGCAGATTTCGCGGCATTCGTGATTTTGCCCGTCAGCTCGCTTTCCTCCTGCGTATTGACGATCAACAGTTTGATTTCACCTGATTTCAATGCGTCGGCGAACTGCCTGATATCCGTTGGCGTCGGCTCGCTTTCGTTCGCTGTGGCTCGCGCGTACCCGCTTGGCGTTGCGTCGGTCAAACCCATGTCTTCCGCCAGATAGCTTGCCACGGATTCCGTTGCCGCGTACGCCAATCCATCCGATTTCTGTTTCACTTCGGCGATTTTGCTTTCGACGTTGTTTTCTTCAGATTTCCACTGATCGTGCAGCTTGTCGAAATCACTCTTTTTCGCGGCGTCGGCCTGTTCGTACGCTTCGGTGATCGCCTGTGCCACTGCCTTGCGCACATCGGCGGAGAACCAAACATGCGGATTTTCGCCGTCATTCACCCCGCCGACTGCAGCGGCATTGACGATGGTTGCGTTGGCGGATTGCGCCGCTTTGACCGCCCATGCGTCGTAGCCGGCTCCATTGACGATGATGACTTGCGCTTTCTGCAGTTTGGCGATATCCGACGTCGTTGGCTCGTAATCATGCGCATCCACATTGGTGGAATTGATGATGCTGGTTACGTTGACGTTGCCACCGCCCAAGGTTTTCGCACGGTACCCCACTGATTCACGGAAGCGACCACTTCGATGGTTCCGTTTTTTTCGGACGACGATCGGCCGCTTCCACACGCAGCAACCGACGCAAGCATTCCTACAGAAGCAAGTGCGGCAATCGCAATTCTCACAATACGGTGCATGATAGATCCTCCCTAACGTGATATAACACCATCATAACTTAATTGAGAATCATTATCAATAGAGCGTGTCGCGATCAGGTATCACATACAAAAACTCCCGCTCAGGGGAACGGCCGCCACGAATGGGATCGAAATGGTTAGCGAAGCAACCACTTTCGACCGCACATCCGTGCGACAATCCCCCGCAAGCGGGAGTAAGAGATGATTTGCCGATCAGCCGCGTGCAAGCTCGCAGGAAAGGAGCCTTGCCAAGGCAAGGCACTATTTCCTGCCTCGATACTGTCGCATCTCGGCGCCGCCTACAAACAGTCCACTGGACTGTTTGCTTAACGGCGTCGCCCTGGGCCGATGCTACGCTTTGGCGGACCGGCTTTGCCGATCAGCCAAAGCGTCCCGATACGTAGCGCTCGGCTTCTTCGTTCTGGGGGTTGTTGAACATGGTGGTCGTGTCGGTGAAGTACTCGAGGTGACCCGGCTGGCCGACTGCCTTCAGGTTGAAGAACGCGGTGTAGTCGGCGATACGGGCGGCCTGCTGCATGTTGTGCGTCACGATCACGATGGTGTAGTCGTTCTTGAGCTCGTTGATCAGATCCTCGACAGCCACGTCGAAATCGGGTCAAGAGCGGAGCACGGCTCGTCCATCAGCAGCACCTGCGGGTGCACGGCCACAGCGCGGGCGATGCACAGACGCTGCTGCTGACCACCGGAAAGACCAATGCCAGGATTGTCAAGACGATCCTTGACTTCGTTCCACAGGTTGGCGCCACGCAGAGCCCATTCGACCAGATCGTCCGCATCGGACTTCGAGATCTTGCGGTTGTTGAGCCTCACGCCAGCGAGCACATTCTCGCGGATGGACATGGTCGGGAACGGGTTCGCACGCTGGAACACCATGCCGACATCGCGACGCACGGCAACCGTCGATGTCCTTGTCGTACAGGTTCTTGCCTTCCAGCAACACCTCGCCTTCGCAGTGAGCGCCCGGAATGATCTCGTGCATGCGGTCGAGCGTGCGCAGCACCGTGGACTTGCCACAGCCGGAAGGTCCGATGAAAGCGGTGACCTTGTTGGCTTCGATGTTGATGTTCACATCTTCAACGGCCAGGAAGTCGCCGTAGTAGATGTTCAGATGATTGACATCAATACGTTGTCCCATTTTGGTTCCTTATATGTTGTTTCTGTATGTAAGACTACCGCTCATCGTTCCGACTTGACGGCGAAGACCTTCGCCACGAGTCGACCGATAAGGTTGAGGATAAGCACGATGAGGATCAGCACGAGAGCCGCGGCCCATGCGCGTTCCATCGGGATGGTGGTCACGCAGGAAGCGTCGGCGGAAGCCGGGCAATTCGCGTTGAGCTTGGAGTACTCCTGGTAGACGTACACCGGAAGGGTGGTCATCTGGCCGGAGAAGAGGTTGACGTTCGTGGAGGCGATGTAGCCTGCGGTCATCAGCAACGGAGCGGTCTCACCAATCACACGGGCGACGGCGAGAATCGCACCCGAAACAATGCCCGGCAAAGCGGTACGCAACACAATCTTCGTAATCGTGCGCTGCTTGGTAACACCCAAAGCATACGACGCTTCACGCAAGTCGTGAGGCACGATCTTCAACATTCTTCAGAGGACTTGACCACGGTCGCAGCATCAGCAGCGACAGTGCCACGGAACCTTCGAAACCGTTGATGGTGCCAGGTCCAATCAGAATCGTGAACATCGAGAATGCGAACAAACCTGCGACGATGGACGGAATACCGCTCATCACGTCGACCAGCAGGGTGATGACGCGAGCCAGCTTGCCACGGTTGGAATATTCCACCAAGTACACGGCGCACATCAGACCGATCGGAATGGAGATGATCATGGCGCCGAACGTGATTTCCAGCGTACCGATGATGGCGTGCTGAATACCGCCGTAGCCACCGGACGGCGTCGGATTGCCGCCGACCACACCGGTCATGTTATAGCTCAGGAAGTTGAGGTTCAGCCTCTTGACACCGTTGACGATGGTGGTGAGCAGCACCGAGAACAGCGGAATCAGCGCCACAATGAACGCAAGAGCGATCAGCACGCGCATCGCAAGATCCTTGCGCTTACGTGCAGCGGTAAAGGAACGAGTCGGCTTGAACTTGTCGAAATCGATGACGGGGGCACCGTCCATCGGAGAAGCGTTGTTATTCACTGCGGTCATCACGCACTCGCTTTCTCGGTAAGCTTACGGGCGATGAAATTCACCACGAAAGTAATGAGGAACAGCACCAGGCCGGTGCCGATCAGCACGGACACGCCGAGATTGTTGGCTTCCGGATACTGCGCGGCGATGTTGGCTGCGATCGTCTGGTTCTGCGAAGCCTGCAGCAGCTTGATGGAGTAGTTGAGACCTGGAGACAGGATCATGAGCACGGCCATGGTTTCGCCAAGCGCACGACCCAAGCCAAGCATGGAAGCGGACACCACACCGGACTTGCCGAACGGCAGCACCGCAAGCTTGACCATTTCCCACTTGGTGGCGCCAAGAGCAAGCGCGGCCTCTTCCTGAAGGCGCGGAGTCTGCAGGAAGATATCGCGAGACATGGAGGTGATGATCGGCAGGATCATGACTGCCAGCACCACGGCCACGGTGGCGACGGTACGGGAAGGATTGGCGGCCGGACCTGCGAACAGCGGAATCCAGCCAAGATACTTGGCCACCCAATTCCAGAACGGGTAGATGGCGGGCACCAGCACCAGACCACCCCACAGACCGTAGATAACGGACGGGATTGCGGCGAGCAGATCGACCACATAGCTCAAGGCGGTGGCGAGCTTCTTCGGCGCATAGTGCGAGATGAACAATGCGATGCCGACCGACACGAAGAAGGAAATCAACAGTGCCAGCGCGGAGATCAACACGGTGCCGAACAGCAGCGGTCCGACATAGCCCCAGAAGCTGGAGGCCTTGCCGCCGGTGAAGTTGCTGATGGTGTCGCTGTTGGCCTGCTGATCGCCGCCGATCAACGGCCATGCGCGGAACAGCAGGAACAGCGCGACGGCGGCGAGCACTACGAGGATCAGGATGCCGCAGGCGTAGGCCACGCCCTTGAACACCTTGTCCGCGTTTTTGCCGCTCACCGGCTGCTGTGCCGTTTTGCTTTGCGAACTCACGGGTTCTCCTTAACTTGCGATTGTTTGAAACAGATCTGCGATTACTTGCGATGACTGCGTTTTTTGTTTTACCTGCAGGTACCGTTTCAGGCCGCACCCGCTTTCATGTTGCGGCTGCGGCCTGAAACAGACGGTCAGTTGCCGTTCACCGAGAGCCTATCGCTTACTGTATCAAAGCTCACTTGGTTTCGATGGCGTCGATGGACTTGAGGACCTTCTGACGCATGGTGTCGGACAGCGGAGCGGAGCCTGCTGCGGAGGCAGCGGTCTGCTGACCTTCGTCGCTGACCACGTAGGTGAGCCAGGACTTGACGAACTTGGCGGTGTCGGCATCCTTGTATGCCGGGCAGGCGATGTCGTAGGAGACAAGCACGATCGGGTAGCGCCAGCCTCGGTGGTGTTGTGGTCGAGCTTGACGACCACGCGGTTGTCGCCAGTGGCGGATTCGTCGAGCGGGGAGGCGTCCACAACCTTGGCAGCGGCTTCAGCGGAGAACGGCACGTAATCGTCGCCGACCTTCACCGCAACGGTGCCGAGCTCGCCAGCCTGGGAGGCATCGGCGTAGCCGATGGTGCCGTCAGCCTGCTGAACGGTGGAGATCACGCCGGAAGTGCCTTGGCGCCCTGGCCAACCTCGTTCGGCCAGTTCTCGCCGAGCTCGTAGCTCCAAGCGTCGCCAGCGGCATCCTTGACGTAGCTCAGGAAGTTCTTGGTGGTGCCGGACTTGTCGGAGCGGTGCACCACGGTGATGTCGAGATCAGGCAGGTCGACCTTCGGGTTCTGCTGCTTGATGGCGTCATCGTTCCACTTGGTAATCTTCCGTCGAAGATCTTGGCGATGGTGTCGGCGTCCATGTTCAGGGTCTTGCCCTTGCCGGAGATGCCGTTGAGGTTGAAGACCACGGCGATCGGGGAGACGTAGACCGGGATGTCGAAGGCGTTGCCGGAAGCGCACACGCTCTTGGACTGCTCGACCTCGTCATTGGACAGGGCGGCATCGGAGCCGGCCCATGCGGTGGCGCCGGTCAGGAAGGTGGAAACGCCAGCGCCGGAACCAGACGGGTTGTAGGCGACCTTGGCATCCGTTGGTACCCTGGAAGCCGGCGATCCAGGCTTCCACAGCAGCCTGCTGGGAGGAAGCGCCAGCGCCGGAGAAGTTGCCGGACACGGCTTCGGTGGTCTTGGTGTCGGTGCTAGCCGAAGAATCAGTGTTGGAAGCAGTGTTGTCGCCGCAAGCCGCGACAGAAGCCAGCATCACAATGCCGGACACAGCTGCAATGGAGCGTACGAGAATGGAATTACGCATTATTCTTTTCCCTCTGTCAACATTCTGATGGCGTATGTTTCTGACATTTCATATGCTGTTGTCGCCATCGTTCTTCATGACACTGTCAAGCCTATTGGTGGTTTGGGTCCCGCAAAACCAAAATCGGTGAACGGAAGATGAACACTCTACGACACTTCGGACGTTTTCGTCATTTCCATTCACCGATCTTCGGCGACTACCGTGATACCACGGTCTTACATTCAGTTATCAATTAATAATCAATTATTCGGAAACTTACGATGAGTACTGGAATCGCAGTGTTTTATCTTATATATTTCCATCTATCGCGATATTTCCGCTTTATTCCGCAGGAACGTCAATTTTGTAGCCCAAACCGCGCACGGTGGTCAGATATTTCGGATGCGCCGGATCCTCCTCGATTTTGGAGCGGACACGCTTGACGTGCACATCCAACGTTTTGGTGTCGCCAACGTAATCGGACCCCCAAATGCGGTCGATCAGCTGGTGGCGGGTCATCACACGGCCCTTGTTCTGCATGAGATATTCGAGAAGCTCGAATTCCTTCAGCGGGAAGAACACGTTCTCTCCGCGCACCATCACCTCATGCTGGCCGATCTTCATGGAAATGTCGCCGCAGATCAGCGGAATATCGTCATCGGAGGATTCCGTCGCGTCGGCCACCATCTGGTTGCGTCGCAGCACCGCACGCACCCGCGCCAGCAGCTCGCGGAACGAGTACGGCTTGGTGATGTAGTCGTCCGCGCCGATTTCCAAACCGACCACCTTGTCGATTTCCGCGCTTTTCGCGGTGAGCATGATGATCGGTACGCGGCTTTGCTCACGAATTCTGCGACATAGCGCGGTGCCGTCAAGCCCGGGCAGCATCAGATCGAGCAACACCAAATCGATGCCGCCTTTGGTGAACAGTTCCAGCCCTTCCTCGCCGGTGGCCGCGGCGGACACGTCGTAGCCTTCGCGGGTGAGCTGGTAGACCAGCGGCTCTCGATACGATTCCTCGTCCTCGACGATCAGAATACGTGTCATCAGTGCTTCTCCTCCATTGCTCTGTTGATGGGAACGTTGCTTGTTATTTGCTGTATTCGGTTTAGCTCAGATTATTCGGATTACTCGGATTGCGTAGTTTCGATGCGTTCGGTTTCGCCCGTCACTTCCATGCGATCCGCTTCCGCAGTTTGTACGTTTCCCGCAGTCTCTGCAGTTTCCGCTGTTTCCACCGCTTGTGCCTGAGGCAGGGTGATGGTGAAGGTCGATCCCTCCCCCTCACGCGACCACACGGCGATAGTGCCTCCGCAATCCTGCACGCAATGTTTGGTGATGGCCAAACCCAATCCTGTACCCCCTGTTTCGCGGGAACGTGCGGGATCGACACGGTAGAATCGCTCGAAAATACGATCCAGCGAGGATTCCGGAATGCCAATGCCCTGATCGACGACACGAATCGCAACCTCGTCATCGCCACTGCCGATGCCGACTGCGACGGTGGTGTGTTCCGGAGAATAGTTGACGGCGTTTTCCACCAGATTCTTCACCGCCGTTTTGATGGTTTCATGATCGGCGTTGATGAACAGATCATCCTCATCGACAGCGTTTACGGCACCCTCGACGCGCACCAGCTTCTGCTTGCCATTCAGCGAAAGCACCAGATTGATATGCTTCGATTCGGCCTTCACTTGGTTTTCGACGATCGCCTCGCGTACCAAGCAAGCACGGAAAGCCGTTCCGCGTTCAGCACCGCAGCCGTGCTTTGCGCCTTCTGCAAGTCGATCAAGCGATGCACCAATTCCGTCAATCGTTCGGATTCCTTGGAAATGCGGCCCGCAAAATACTTCACCATGCCGGGATCGTCCGCAGCGTCGCCGATCGTTTCGGCAAGCAGGGAAATCGCACCGGCAGGAGTCTTCAATTCGTGCGAAACGTTCGTCACAAAATCGCGTCGCATAATCTCAAAACGACGCTGCTCGCTCATATCCGAAATGAAAATCGCAAAAGATCATCGGAGATCTGGCCGACCCGCACATGCAGATACAGCGTGTCGGAAGGACGGAACTTACCTGCCTCAATGCCTTTGCCGTCGGTGTTTTTCGCGGCCGCACGGGCGGCTCGATCCAGCGGAATCGACAATTCGCGTTCGCGCACCACGCTGTCGGTCGACACCAATCGCAGAATATCGCGGATTTCGGCAAGCGTCATCGCACTGTCCTCAACAATGCCGAAACGTTGCGCGCCCGGGGAAACGTATGTGACCGACGCCAGTGAATCGACGACGATCAACGCCTCCGGCATGACGGCGATCAGCTGGCGTTCCGTGGACTGCACGGGCACGCGCGGCCCGAACAGCGACATGTTCTTCTGCGCGCCGAACAGGCTTGGATCGTTCGGGTCGATCTCATCCTCCCCCAATTGCACGCCACGGGCACGCCCCAGCAAAAAGGCGACCACAGCGACGGCAACAACCACAATCGCCATCACCACGTGCTCCAGCGTCATACGTTAACCTTCCGATAATCCGTCATTCTTCTTCAACAGTAGCGGTTCCGGAAAGCGATTTCCGTGCGCGATTCCCTCACGCCATCGGAAGTTTCCCCGCAGTTCACTTTCGTGAGATTCGCCATACCGAAATATGAGACGCCCGTCCAGCAACCGATGCGTTGGACGGGCCGTCTTTCATGCGCTTACATGCGCTTGACGATGTTCACCGCGATTTTCGCCGCGGTGTCGGCATATTCGGAAATGTCGAATTCCTTGAATTCCACGTAATCCGTGTCGGCATTGTCGCTCAACGCGCGGATGACCAGCACGGGCAGGCCGTTGCGCGCCGCGACATGCGCCACCGCGGCGCCTTCCATTTCGACCGCGTCCGCGCCGGTTTCGCGAATCACCTGCTCCACTTTCTTCGGATCGTCCACGAAATAGTTGCCCGTGGCGATGATGCCGGTGATGTGATGCACGCTCAGATCGGTCAGCACCTTATCGGCGACTTCGATCAGACGGTCGTCGGAGTGGAATTCCTCCACCGGCTGGTCCGCAGTGCCTGGCTTCCACTGGCCGACGAGACGCATGTCGGTGTCGAGGTAGCGCAACGTGCCGCCAAGCACCACGTCGTTGATGTGCAGATGCGTGTTGAGATTGCCTGCGATGCCGGAGAAGATCACGGCGTCAGGCTGGTCCGCGTCGATGAGATGCTGCGTGGTGGCGGCGATATTGACGGTGCCCATGCCGCCGACCGTTGCCGCAACGTTGACGCGAGTGCCCTTGTTGGTTTCGATGGTGCCGCGTGTCACGCTGACGCCGGCTTCCTCCGTTACGGTGATGTCGCTCAATGCGGATGCGATATTGGCGACTTCCTCGTCCATGGCGCCGATGATGGCGATTGTGCTCATGCGTTCGTTCCTTTCGATTGCTTCACGCTTTTCGCTCGGTTTCGCTTATTTTCGCTTCGCTCACTTCCAGCGGCGCTTGCCCACAGCTTGCGCAAGTTCGCGCAGCAACGCTTCCGTAATCTGCCAGCTCAAGCATTTGTCGGTGATGGATTGACCGTACGTGAGTTCGGCGAGCGGTGCCGGTTTTTGACTGCCACCTTCGATGAAGCTTTCCATCATGATGCCGGTGATGCCTTCCTCACCTTCGGCGATACGGCTTGCGATATTACGTACCACTTCGACTTGGCGATGTTCGTCTTTGCCGGAATTGCCGTGCGAGCAGTCCACGATCAGACCGTGTGCCGCCGCGGATTCGACCGGCATTTCCTCACGGATGAGCTTCATGCATTCGCCACGGATTCGGCGTCATAGTTCGGGCCGCTGCTCGAACCACGCAATACCACATGGCAGTCGGGATTGCCAAGCGTTTTGACTACGGCCGCACGACCCATATGATCGATGCCGAAGAACGTATGCTGCTGTGCCGACGCAAAACACGAGTCGGTCGGCGCTTGATGGAACCGTCGGTAGCGTTTTTGAAGCCGATCGGCATCGACATGCCCGAAGCGAGCTGGCGGTGCACCTGGCTTTCCGTATTGCGAGCGCCGATCGCACCCCAGCTGACCGCGTCGGAAATGTATTGCGGGCTGGTTGGTTCCAGGAATTCCGTGGCGGTGGCCAAACCTGCGTCCAATACGCCAAGCAGCGTACGACGGGCCAAAAGCAGGCCTTTTTTGATATTGCAGCTGCCGTCGATGTCGGGATCGTTGATCAAGCCTTTCCAACCGACCGTCGTACGCGGTTTTCGAAATACACGCGCATCACAATCAGCAATTCTCCGCCCAGCTCGTCTTTCAACGCGGCCAAGCGACGGGCGTAATCGAGTGCGGCAGCCGGATCATGCACGGAACACGGACCGACGATCACCAGCAATCGATCGTCCTGGCCGTACAGGCAGGCACGAATCTCATCGCGTGAATAGGCGACGATCTCTTGCGCCTGATCGCTGAGCGGCAGGTCCCCCAACACCTGCGCCGGCGTGGGAAGCACCTCGAATTCAAGCACCCTGCGGTTCACGATGCGGCTGATGCCGACCTGATCTTCCCAGCGTGGCACATCCGTAGCCACCAGCGGATTCTTTCCCTCATCCATGGCCTCGCGGATGGCGCGAAGCTCTTCAGGCGTGTTCAGCTGCTGCTGCATTTCACTGCTCTCCTTGACAATCACCTATCTCCCCAAGAATATCAATCAAATGGCAGTCGCTATGCAAAAACCGTGCGATTACGCAGTTACGCGTATTCCGCACGGTTAGTTATTTGCGATTATTTGCGCTTATTTGGCGAGTGCGCGACGGCTTTCGACCGCATCGGCAAGCGTGTGCAACAACTGTTCGGTACGTTCCCACGGCACGCAGCGTCGGTGATGGATTTGCCGTACTCGAGCTGGTCGAGCGGAGCGGGCTTCTGATTGCCGGCTTTCAGGAAGCTTTCCATCATGATGCCGCTGATGCCCGACTCTCCCGTTGCGATGCGGGAGGCGATGTTTTCGATCACTTCGGCTTCGCGCACTTCGTCCTTGCCGCAGTTGCCGTGCGCCGCGTCGATGACAAGACCGTGCTCGCTCGGGCCGGACGCCTTGGAAACCTTCAGATCGGCCAACGCCTTCGCCACGGAATCGGTATCGTAGTTCGGGCCGTGCGAGGAGCCGCGCAACACCAGATGGCAATCGGGATTGCCCTTGGTTTCGGCGGAAATCACACGACCGTCAAGATTGATGGACAGGAAATGATGCTCAAAGACGGCCGCGAAGCAGGAATCCGCTGCCGGCTTGATCGAACCGTCGGTGGCGTTCTTGAAGCGATTGGCATCGACATGCCCGACGCGAGCTCGCGATGCACCTGGCTTTCGGTGTTGCGAGCGCCGATCGCACCCCAGCTAATCAGGTCGCAGATGTACTGCGGGGTGATCGGATCCAGCCATTCCGTGGCTGCCGGGAGTCCAACGCTCAGCACGTCGGTCAGCACCTTGCGTGCGAGCCACATGCCCTTGCGAATATTGAACTGGCCGTCGAGATCGGGATCGTTGATCAGACCTTTCCAACCGATGGTGGTGCGTGGCTTTTCGAAATACACTCGCATCACAATGACCAGTTGGTCTTCCAGTTCTTTTTTGACCGCGGCGAGTTTTGCCGCGTATTCGTGCGCCGCTTTCGGATCATGAATCGAGCATGGGCCGACGATGGCAAGCAGACGATCGTCTTTGCCGTTGAGCACATCGCGGATTTCCTGACGGGACTTCAACACCAGATCGCTCATCTCGTCGGTGAGTGGAATTTCCTTCAGAAAATATCGGGGAGCCGGAATCGGGTCCAACTGTCGAATATTGACGTCCACGGTCTCCGGAAACACGGCGTTATCCAACAACTGCGCATCCTTCGAACTATCTGGACCGCGAAGACCTGACATCTCTTCTGCTCCTCCTTATACCTGCATACCTGCTTCATGCATACTGTGCATGGATGATAATCACCGAAGTTACCTTAACGGATAAAAGTGGAATAACACGAATGCCGACTGCATGCTGGACTTTTTGCGAAGTCCCATGCAGTCGGCATTCGTCAATCGGTTTGTCGGTTTACGTATCAGTCAGCCAGAGCGCCCATCGGATCCCATGCGGGGAGCATGGTGGCTGGCTCGTCAAGAGCGGCCTGATATTCGGCAGGGAGCAGCGCCTTCGGCACGGCGACCTCGTACACGTATTCGGTGAACCAGTCGTCGCTCATAGTGAAGTAGCCCTTGTCTGCGATCTTGTCGCCCCAAGAGTTCTCCACACGCCAACGACGGGTGGTCGTGCCGTCTTCGGCCACGTCCACGCCGACGAACGCCATAGCGTGGTTCATCGCGGAATCGGCGAAACGCACGCGATCTTCCTTGTTCAGATCGAAGTCGACGCCATACACCTTGCCGTATTCAAACAGATCAGTAGCCAAGCGCCGTTTTCACGATCCATCATCGGGTGGCAGTCAGCACCGAACCATACTGGAATGCCCTGCTCTTCGAGAATCTGACGCACGCAATCCTTCATGAACTGGTTCGGCACGTTCAGGTATTCGGTCGGGTCTCCCCCGGCCACATTACCCAAGTGCTCGATACCGATCTTCTTGCCCTTCGCATGCTCCTGACGAGGATCGTCGACCAGGCACACGTAGCTTTCCAAATCGGCGGAACCGACGTACTTCTGCCAGAATTCCACAGGCGTGACCTCACCATCGCGATGGAACTCGCCGTCCTTGTCGGTCCACTCCCAGTCGAAGCTCTTCGGCGGCTCGCCCAAGTGAATCGTCAGAATGCGGTGTCCGGCGGCGGTCGCTTCGGCGATTACCGATTCGATCGAAGCCGGATCAGCATACATGTGCGCGACGGCCGTATGCAGCAGGCGACGCAATTGCACGTTCATTTCGCCGGTGTTCTTGGAGGATTCGGTTTCCGGAAACAGATCCTTCGGAACGGCACCGTACTTCTTGTACACGTTCATGGCCATGGTCCACTGGCCGCCGTCGCCCATCACGTCGGCGAGCAGATGCTGGATCAGGCGGGAGTCGGACGGCTCGCCGGCCTTCACCAGTTCGGCCACGTCCTGCAGGAAGTAGTTGACGCGCTCGAGCTTGTCGTAGTACATGGCATAGTTCTGGGAGAACTCGAATTCCTTCAGCCCCATGTTCTTCTTGGCCACGAAACGAGCCACGTTCAGCGAGCTGAACAGCCAGCAACGGCCGGAACGATCCTGATGGGTGGCGGTGCCATTGTCGACAATGGTGGAGAATCGGCGCTGCATCAGGCGGGCGCGGTCATAGTTGCGTGCCACCTTGTTGATGCCAGCCGCGGTGACCGCGTTCATGGCCATACGGTTGTGGTCGCTGGCTTCGAAATCCTCAACCAGCGTTGCCAATGCATCAGCGCTCAACGGCGTGATGTCAGTCATTGTTCTGTTCCTCCTGTGCTTCTTCGCCCTGGTCAGACTGCTCGTCTTCGGACGGTTCTTCACAATCGTCATTATTCTGCTGTTCGTCGGAGACAACATCCTCGTCGAAGGTCACTTCCGGTTCGCCCGCAACAGTTTCGCCACTCTCGTCGTGCGATTCCGCCGGAGTTTCAGCTTCAGCTGCGGAATCATGCTGTTCGCCGTCGATGGAATTGACCACGGACAGGCCGTTCGCGCCGAAACCGGAGAACGCGTTGGCAAACATGCACGCAGTTCACTGACACGCTGCGTGATCTGCGCCTCACGGGTCTGCAGGTCGGCGATGCGCTGCTGCACACCTTCAAGCTCGCTCTTGGCTGCCTCACGACGCTCGTTGATCTGCTCGTCGGCCTCTTCGGTGGCCTGCTTGAGAATGCTGGCAGCCTGCTTGTCGGCTGCCTCACGCTTGTCGGAAGCGTATGCCTCGGCTCATCGCGCGTATGCTGCGCTTCTGAAATCAGCTCGTCGGACTGCTTCTTGGCGATTTCACGGCGTTCGTTCAGGTCGGCGAGCAGCTCGTTGACCTTCTTCGTAGCCTCATCCTGCTGGGCGGAAATGTCGGCGCGGATCTGCTCCACCTCGGCATTGACCTGGCTGATGGTCTTGGTGCGATGCACTTCGGCCTCGTCGGTGATCTCCTGTGCCTTGGCTTTGGCGGTATCCGTGATTTCCGAGGCACGGCGCTGCGCGTCCGTCATCATCTTGGACACCTGCTCACGCACGTCGGCCAGCTTCTTGTTGGCTTCGGCCAACGCGGATTCGATCTGGTCGTTGGTCTCGCTTTTCATGCGGTTGATCTCGTCATTGGCGTTCTTGCGCTGCGCCGCGATCTGCTCGGTGGCTTCGGCGCGCAGATCGGAGAGCTCGCGCTCCTGCGTGGCGCGCTCCGATGCGAGACGCTTGTCATGCTCCTCACGGGAGTTCGTCAATTCCAGATCGACGGTCTGGCGCTGCGCCACCACGGCCTTCTGCGCTTCGCCACGCAGCTGGTCCGCTTCGCGCTGGGCGTTGGACTTCAACGTGTCGGCATCATTATTGGCCTTCGACAGCACCGCTTCGGCCTTGGCGTTGGCCTCGTCGAGAATACGCTTGGCGTCGAGCTTGGCGTTGTTCAGCAGGGTTTCGGCCTGAAGCTGCACCGTGGCGCGTGCCGCGGAAGCGTCTTTCTTGGCACGGTCGAGCAGCTCGGCGCTGGTTTGTTCCGCGCTGGCGAGCATCTGCTGCGCGTTGGCGCCCAGAGATGCGAACGAATTCGGGTTGGCCTTCTTGTTTTTCTCTTCCTGCAGCTGTGCCTGCAGTTCAAGGATGGTCTGATCGTCGGCCTTGACCTGATCACGCAGACGGTCCACCGTCTCCTGAGCCAAAGCGAACGCCTCATCGACTTCCTTCGTCGTACCCCTCAACACGATGGAACTGCTCAACCATGGTATTCCTTTCACGAATTCCCTTCCATCGCGCATCTTGCCCGCGCTATCCGTTTTGAACTTAGCGCAGAACAAACGTTCGGCACACGGCAGTCGCATAATTCTCACAGAGAGCACAGAAATCGTTCGAGGAAACGCCGACGCCGTTCAGCCGAGCAGAATCTCACTTGAGGATGGCTGCAGATAATAACGCACCGATTCGCGGATCACATCGTTACCTGCGGCGATTTGCTGCGCGATTGACAGTCCATGTTGCGGATGTGGCTGCTCGTTGACGATCGGCAGGCTTACGAAACCCGACAGAATGCGCTTGTCCTGCGCTGCAGACCAGTCGAGCAAATGGTAGAACAGCGAATTGCAGACGAACGTGCCCGCATCCGAACTCAACGCGGCGGGAATCTCATGTTTGGCGAAATCGCGCAGAATCGAACGCAACGGCAGACGCGTCCAATATGCCGCAGGCCCTTCCGGATTGATCGGACGGCGAGGCGGAATCACATTGTCGGCGTCAGGCTTGGCCGCGTCCATCAGATTCGTGGCGCATCGCTCCAACAGCACGCCGCGGGCCGAACGCTTCAAACCGGTGGCGATGACAATATCGGGATTCGCCTGTTCGATGGCGTTCAGCAACATGGGCCAGGCATTGGCGAAACTGACCGGAAGCGTCACCGTCGTCACGCTCATGGAAACATCCTGCAGAAGATCGTCGGACAGCGCCACGGATTGAGATGGATCATTCCAATATTCGGCGAGCGCCACGGGAACAAGTACGGCCGGATTCACGTCGATGCGTCGTACGGGGTGAAACCTGAGATGACGATGTTGATCTGCTGCATGTGTTCCAGTGTACGTGGTTGAAAGGTGGGTTCGTTTACGATCAGTGCTTATGCATTTGTGAGAATGCTTCGGCGAACACCGCGTGCATGCGCGCTTTCGCTTCTTGTTTGGCATGTTCCGGGTCGAGGCTGCGCGCGATGTTCTCGGCGATCGGCATGTCGGCCTGTGTGGTGATTTTGAGATTCGTTTCGGATCCGGCGACGATGGCGACCGGCTCGTTCGGCAGATAGTCCACCACCACGCGGGTGTCGTCGGTTGGGTGGAAGTCGGGATCGGCGGTGGCGAGCTCGTAGGCTTTGGTGATGGTACCGAAACGGAAGGCCTGCGGGGTTTGCGCGCGGAATGCGTTCGTACGATCAGGCACGGAGCGCACCACCTTGCGCTCTCCAAGATCTTCGGTCAGTAGAATCGTGTCAGTGGACGCGTATGCCACGGTCGCCGCGTTGAACTGGTCGAGGCTGTCGATGCAGCCGTCGATGGATTGCTGTTCGACGAACGGTCGCACGGAATCGTGGATGAGGATTTTCGCGCCATCGGGAATGCCTGCCTGCTTGAGCAGATCAAGCGCGGAGCGGGTGCTGTCCACACGCTCGGAGCCACCCGGAATCACGGCACGCACCTTGGTATAACCGGCTTCGTCGATGAGCATGTTCACCATATTGCTGACACGCTCGTTGACCACGACGATGATGTCGCTCACGCGATCGTTGCGTTCGAACGCCTCGATGCTCCAGCAGACGATTGGCTTATCCCCCACCGAAACCAACTGCTTGGGATTGTTCTCATCGAATCGCGTGCCGAAACCGGCCGCCAACACCACGGCCACAACCGGCATCTTCTGTTCCTGCATCTGCTCTCTCTCACTCATACGTCCCACCGTAAACCCCCGAATCGGTTTGCAGCGCGTTTTGCCTTACGTTCTGCACGCAATCCGCAATAGCGCGCCGCTCTCCCACTATTCGCGCACGATCAGCGCAAGCATACGACCTTCGTGCGCTTTGCCTGCGATGGTGGCACGGCGATGCGAGAACCAGAGCGGATTTTCCAGCGTGCACAGGCTACGGCGGATTTTCTTGAAACGTTCCGCGAGCTGCGGTTCGCCTTCGCCATCGGCTGGCAGATTTCCGCCAATTCCTCGTCTTCGGAAAGATACTGGGTGGCTGCGTTGACGCGGGCGCGAGAGGAAACGACGTTATCAGCCGGAACACCGGCTTTGGCAAGCTCCTGCAGCGCGGCGGCCGCAATATCGATGCCCGGCTGGCCGAAACGGCTCAGCGTGAAGGTTCCGGGGAACTGCGCGTCGAATTCGTCGGCAATGTCTCCGCCAACCTCGTAGCAGTCGCCGCAGATGCACGGGCCAGCGTGGCGACAATACGCTCCGGCCTGGCTCCCTTGGACACCATCTTTTCGATGGTGGCGCCGATCACACCGTTCTGCAGGCCACGACGGCCGCAATGCGCGGCGCCGATCACGCCAGCTTCCGGATCGGCCATGAGCACCGGCAGGCAGTCGGCCGCGAACATGCCGAGCGCCACGTTCTTCTGAGCGGTCACCTGGCCGTCCGCTTCAACCACTGCCGGCTCATCCGCGGTTTCGCCCACCTGCTGAGCGGTTTCGCCCTTGCCGCCAGACACGTCGAAACGAACGGACGGTTCATGACGAACAATTCGTCCACGTCGACGGCAACGCCGGAATGCACCTGGCTGACCAAGCTCAGCTTCGCGTCGATGGCGTTGGAGAGCGCCACACGATTGGCAAGCACATGGTTCGGATCATCGCCGGACTTGCCTCCGAGATTGCAGTGCGCATAATCGCCTTCGCTGGTGCCACCAAGTCGCGTGGTGTACACGACTTTGACGCCCGGCGCAAGCATGATCGGAATGGTCACCGGGATTGGATTGCCGTCCACGTCGGTCGGGTCGATCGCATTGCTGTCAAGAATCGCGTCGTCATACTGCTTGTCAGTCATTTTTTTTGTTTTCCTTGATTTTCTACGATTATTTCAACTTATTTCTGCTGATTTTCTGCGTCTACACGATGTTTTTCGCAATTATTCCGCTTTGAGCGTCGGCTTTTTGGTACGAGATCGGATGGCTGCGTTCACGGGCACTTCCTGCGGGCATGGCATGGAGAAGACATGCGCCGGATTGTTGATGGATTCGACCCAATGTCCGTCGGCGTCACGGAATCCGCCTGCGGGAACGGTGTAGGCGAGCGGCGCCGCGCCCGGTAGCACGAATTCGACTTCCTGACCGGCTTCGATTTTGTTGCGGCTCATAATGGTCACACGGCCGCCGTCTTCTTCGCTCCACGAGAGCACTTCGCCAACCACCAGCCAAGCGCGGAAATACGCGGAACGGTCGGTGCTTTGCTGCACTTTGTGTTCCGGATAGTAGAAGCCGGTGGAATAGTCGCGGTGCGCCACCTTGTCTGGCTCGTCCAGCAACCAGTCAGGCAAGGACACGTGTTCCGCCGGGCGCACTCCGGCGTGATACCAGCCTTCCGGCAGGATTTCCGCAGCCGTGTTCGACTTACGCCTCGTACTACGCGCATGGTAGCTCAGATCATCCGGTTCGCCGGCGGAAGCGACTGGAACGGTTGCAATATCCGGCTTCCCCGCGAACGCGCCATCCGCATGTTCCATAATCAAATCGGTGGTTTCCGGCTTGCCGTAATCCGGATCAGACGGGCGAATCACACGGTCATGGAATGGCTTCAGCACAGTGCCATCCTCGTCTTCAAAACCGCGTTGCACCATGTATGCGTCAACGGCGGTCTTGTAAGCGTTCGTCATCGCCGCAATATAGTAGGCGCTCTTGGAACGTCCTTCGATTTTCAGACTGGTCGCACCCGAATCAAGCAGATCGTCGATATGCGCAAGCATGTTCATATCCTGCGAATTGAACAGATACGCGCCTTCCTTAGTCTGTTCTATCGGAAAATACTGGCCGGGACGCTTTTCTTCAACGATGGAATACTTCCAGCGGCACGGTTGAGCGCATTCGCCATGATTGCCGTCACGTCCGGTCAGATAATTGGAGAACAGACAACGACCGGAGAACGCCATGCACATCGCGCCATGCACGAAGCATTCGATGTCAAGATCGTCGGGAATGCGTGCGCGAATGTCTCGCACGGCCTGCAGATCCATTTCACGGGCAAGCACCACACGACGTGCACCCAACTGGTAGAAGGCGTTCGCTGCCTGATAGTTGGTGACTCCCGCCTGCGTGCTCACATGCAGTTCCAGGTTCGGCGCCACTTCGCGAGCATGAGCATCACGCCAATGTCGGAAACGATCAGTGCGTCCACGCCGGTGTCTTTGAGCTGGCCGATGTATTCGCGCATCGCTTCGACTTCATTGTTGCGCGGCAACACATTGCAGGTCACATACACGCGAGCGCCACGCTCATGCGCGTAACGGGAGCCTTCTTCGAAATCCTCCAAACTCAGGTTTTTCGGCGCCGAACGCATGCCGAACGCCTTACCTCCGCAGTAGACGGCGTCCGCACCGTAATCGACGGCGGTTTTCAGTCCTCGCAGATTGCCCGCGGGAGCCAATACTTCAGGCTTGTTTCTTCTTTGCACGCTTGTTCCTCTTACTCGATTTTTCCGCTCTATATTCTCGACTATTCACGGGACACTTCTGCCGCATCCGGGAAATACATACGAGGAAAAACACATGCGGAAACAAAGGCGTCCATCGTGGAGACGGACGCCTTGACGCAAAACGTTGCGAATCTGACACTCAGCCGAGTTTGGCGAGTTCCTCTTCGGTGAGTTCGAGCTCGTCGGCCTTGAGGGAATCGAGAATGGTTTCCGGTCGATGGGCGCCGGGAATCACGAACATGTGGTCGCCCTTGGCCAGCTCCCATGCGAGCACCACACGCTGGTAGCTCACGCCACGGGCTTCGGCCACCTCGCGGAACGGATCGAACAGGTGCTCGTCGTACGGGTGACGGTAGCCGCCCAACGGACTCCAGCACACGAACGCCAGACCCTGCTCGGCGCAATAGTCAAGCGTATCTTGGGTGTCCAGATGAATCGGAGAATACTGGTTCTGCACAGCCACAAGCTTGTCGCCGAGGATCTCCTGCGCGATCTTCAACTGTTCGATGCTCACGTTGGAAACACCCGCCCACTGGGCCACGCCTGATCGAGCAGTGCCTTGATGCCTTCGCAGGACTCGTTGTACGGCACTTCCGGATCATGACGGTGCAGGTACAGCAGATCGATGCTGTCAACGCCAAGCGCCATCGCGGACTGCTTGCCGTATTCGATCAGATGCTCCGGCTTGCCGTCACGCGGCCAAACCGGCTTGTCACCCTCCCAAGCGCGGCGCAAGCCCACCTTGGTGGCCACGGTGACTTCCTCACGCGGGCCCTTCCACGAGTCAAGCGCCTCACGCACCAGCTTTTCGCCGGTCTGTTCCTCTTCGCCCGGCGTGTAGTACGCCCAAGCGGTGTCGATGTGACGGCATCCGGCATCCAACGAGGCGTGCAATGTTTCAATACCGACATCGTGACCACGATTGTTTTCAATGGTCAACGGCATTTCACCATGCCGATGGCCGTGGTGCGGAACGGTCCAAGATTACGGAACAAAGCCATCCCGATCTCCTTCAACAACGTACAGAGTGTCTTTCCGAATGCAACCTTACCAGCCGACCCGCCTCAGCAGACAACAAACCCACCAAACATGCGCGTAATGCCGCAGATCAGCGACCACCGAAGCTGCCGCCGCCGGAACCACCGGAGGAACCGCCGAAACCACCGCCGGAGAAGCTACCACCGGAACCACTGTAACTGCTGGACGGAGATGCCGCGGCAATCGTCGATTGAATATCAGCAAAACCTGATTCCAACTGCGCGCCAATATCACCAAAATTGGCGCTCGGCGAGAAATCCATCGAATTCGTATCACACGAAGCAGGACCGGCGTAATGATGATTGAAATACCATGAACGGTAACTCCAGTAGAGCAGCGAATCGGAAGCGTTGGCATCAAGCAACTCGGGTCGGCAAGCTGCGGGTACGCCTTGAGAAGCTGCTTCATCGCCTTTTCGGAAATGCCGAACGCGGTGGCGTACACCATGTAGCGACCCCACAACGTCAGATCAGCCACACCACGATCACGGAAGTCGCTGAAATCCTCCATATACCGTTTCAAACCGACCACCTGACCGGCAAGACGCTGACCATTGTCGTTAAGCCCCTTCAATTTGAGGTAGCTCAGCGCAAACACGGACGCGAACATCATCGGCGCGGAAATCAGCACGACCAACGCAAGATTGCCGATCACGCCAAAATACACTATGGAAAGGAACGCCAGGATCGCGGCGCAGATGCCTGCGGCGAACGCTCCCCCGCCGCATGACGAAGTGGCACCCAACATGGAGAATTCGCTACTGCACGCATTCGTAAACTTTTCCTGATACTTGTAGCCCTTCGACCAATCGGAGAAATTCTTGTCCATCTGTTTCAGATCGAACACCGGAGAACCAATGCGTTCGGACGCCTTCACCAGCAGGTCGAGCGCGGTACGTTCGCTCTGGCTCAGCGCCAATGACTGCGGGTTATCGAACACCACCGGCAGTATCACGATGGTGCTGGTTTTGCCTGCATCACGCGCACGAGCTGGATCATTGGAAATCAGCTGCGCGATATCGGCATTGCGAGACCGACTCATATCAATGCCCCGATACATGGCGGCCGGCCCCGGGTAAATGGCGATTGCTCCACGCGAAGCGAGCGAGAGCACGGAAGCGACATTTTTCGGCTCGACAGTGTTTTCGAATGCTTGTTGTCAACGATATGCAGCAGTTCCGCAGCGCTGGCGGGGCTCATTTCCGGCTCGTCACGCCAATACTCGATGTCACCGTGGTATTGCGAACGATCGAAACTGTGCAATGCGAGCACAACGGCGATCACACACAAGATCAGCCGGCCACGGCAATGGCGATCCACGTGATCAGGCGGATACGCGCTTTTGTGCGCTGCCGGTCACGCCACTGCTGCTCCTGTTGGGCCTCGCTTTCCATAATGCCGTTTTTGATGGTGGTATCACGAGTGCGTGCCACACCGCTGGTCGCACCGACGTCGAACATGGCGACCACGTCAACATAGTCGCCGGCACGAACGTCGTGCACGGTGAACTGCAACGACCCCTTATCACCACGTTCGGTGGTTGACGTACGTTCGGTGTGCAGCCAGGCCCATGAATTATCCGCCGTAATGCCATCCGGGAACGTGACGGTTCCGGTGACCTTGCCGATGGGAATCTGATTGCTCACGCCGAGCGGCTCCCATTGGAACGTGGCCACGTCTTGATAGGCGGTGGCCACGCCCTGCATGGTCATGGTCACATCGAATTTCAGGCTGCTCGCCGACGTGGTGGCGGGAATATTCCAGCCGATTTCGATTTTCTTGGAACGATCGTCGGTATTGTCGGAAACAAGACCGTCTTTTGCGGGATCGAACGGCTGCGGATTGCTGTCACCTTGCGAAACATCGGCGATATACCACTGCCCCGCATGTTCTCGATTCCATTCGTCGGTGCTATAGCTGCTTGGGATTGCGATATCACCCTGCTGGTAGGTCTCTCCCGTCGTCGCGTTGCGCACGCTGATATCGGTGATATTGGTCAGGTTGCTTTCCTTCAGCGTGTACTGCTGGTACAGCTGCTTCCACGGATGGTCGCCGTCGTCATCGCTGCGGTCGGCGAGTTTCATATCGATGTGTTGGGGTGATTTTCAAATCGCCATTGCTTTGCACCTGCACATCGTAGTCGAGCGTTTTGTAGCTCAGATCGGCCCCACCGTCATCCAATGCGATGGCCAGCAATATGGCCGCTACAACGCCAACGGTGACGACGATCGCGATACCGAAGCTGCGCACCGCTCGCGACGCATGCTGTTTGGCCGTCATAATCCCTCTTTCTCGCTTCTTCTTCCCTCAGATGGCCGTACAACAGATGGCCGTACAAGCCGAATTGAACAGTAAAGCCCCATCGTCATCGGACGGGGCTTTACATGCATGTCAGAACGTAACTTGCGGAACCTGACGATCCGCTTCGTCCACCTGGAAGTAAGGGGCCTGTTCGAAATGGAACAAGCCGGCGATAATATTGGTCGGCACGACCTCGGTCTGGGTATTGTACTTCTGCACGACATCGTTGTAGAACTGGCGTGCGTAGGCGATCTTCTCTTCCAACGATTTCAGCTGATTCTGCAAATCCATGAAATTCGTATTGGCCTGCAGCTGCGGATAGTTTTCGGATACGGCCTGCAGATTGACAAGTGCGCGGCTCAGCTGGTTTTCCGCAGCGATGCGCTGCGCCACGTCACCGCTTTGCGCGGCCTGCACCACGCCGGCACGGGCCTGCGTGACCTGCGTGAACACTTGGGATTCGTGGGCCGCATAACCTTTGACCGTTTCCACCAGGTTCGGAATAAGATCGGTACGCTGCTTGAGCTGCACGTCGATCTGCGCCCAACCGTTCTTCACACGATTACGTAGCGTGACCAGCCCGTGTAGGCGCTGACGGCCCAAAGCACAATAAGTACAACGATGACGGCAATGATAATGCCAACGACCATGACGACTCCTTCGTTAATGGCTCTTCACACCATTCTTGCATGCGCCCAGGTACGTTATGACAAAACCCATGCCCCCGTGTCTCATTTTCATGCAATCTGCATGGAAACGCAAAAGTGCCCCGTACCTTCCGGTACAGGGCACTTCAGTCAGTCAGCTATGCTGCGAGGGATCCTTTTGAGGCGTCAGTCCTCAAAAGGATCAAAGTCGCGGCGGACGCGGCGGCGAGGACGCTCGGAACGCTCTTCGCGATCGGCACGGTACTCGTCGTAGTTCTCGTCGGCTGCGTAACGCGGATTGCGGTCTCGCGGCGGCTGCTGCGACGACGGTCGGAACGACGATCATCGCGATCGTAGTCACGGTCATCGCGATCGGAACGACGACGACGCGGACGATCATCATAATCACGATCGTCACGATCGGAACGACGATCATCACGACGGCCACGGCTGCCGCGACGGTCATCGCGATCGGAACGCTCACGGCGCGGAGCGGAGGATTCCTGATCTTCGAAGCTGGAATGGCCAGGGAGATCTTGCCGCGATCGTCAACGCCCTGCACGACTACCTCAACGGTGTCGCCTTCCTTGAGCACGTCTTCGACGCGTCGATACGCTCGCCGTTGGCAGATTACGGATCTGGGAGATGTGCAACAGGCCGTCGGTGCCCGGGGTCAGGTTCACGAAGGCACCGAAGGAGGTGGTCTTCACAACCTTGCCGTTGTAGGTTTCGCCGGCTTCAGGAACGTGCGGGTTGGCGATCTGGTCGATGATCTGCTTGGCCTTTTCAGCGCCGTCGCCACCTTCGGAGGAGATGAACACGGTACCCGTCATCTTCGATGGCGATCTCCGCACCGGTCTCTTCCTGAATCTGGTTGATCATCTTGCCCTTCGGACCGATGACTTCGCCGATCTTGTCGACCGGAACGGTGGTGGTGATGATGCGCGGTGCGTACGGCTCATCTCGGCCGGACCATCGATGCACTCGTTGATGACTTCGAGAATAGTGGTACGGGCTTCCTTGGCCTGCTGCAGAGCAGAGGCCAGAATGTCAGCCGGAATGCCGTCGAGCTTGGTATCGAGCTGCAGAGCGGTGATGAACTCGGAAGTACCGGCAACCTTGAAGTCCATATCGCCGAAGGCGTCTTCGGCGCCGAGAATATCGGTCAGGGTCTTGAAGATGTGCTGGCCGTCAACATCGCCGGACACGAGGCCCATGGCGATGCCCGCAACCGGGGCCTTCAGCGGCACGCCGGCAGCCAAAAGGCTCAGCGTGGAGGCGCACACGGAACCCATCGAAGTGGAACCG
>ENA-OQIC01000096-OQIC01000096.1-human-gut-metagenome-genome-assembly--contig:-NODE-96-length-37499-cov-2.029541_pt1 | contig 37499 bp, 51 predicted proteins | sample MGYA00242572_ERZ504736 | MGnify/ENA primary metagenome ERZ504736 (study PRJEB26092, sample SAMD00036201) | human gut metagenome | host: Homo sapiens | study: EMG produced TPA metagenomics assembly of...
CGGCCAGAAGGTGTGAATCTTCCCAGCGGATATTCAGCATATCGCCAGAAACACGTCATTCGCGTGTGCCAAGATGGTGGGCATGCGAATCGCTGACGTACAAGAAGATATTGATCACGAGCTGATCAGTAAAGAAGAGATTGCGACATCATCAACCATGCTGCAGCCCAGGCCAGTGAAGACTACCGTGGCAAGAACCCGCTGCTGGTTTGCGTGCTCAAGGGTGCGGTGAACACGCTTGCGGCGTTCTCGCAGGCCATGAGCATCCACGCGGAGATGGATTTCATGAGCTTGTCGAGCTACGGTTCCGGCACTCAATCGAGCGGCAAGATCACCGTGCGGCAGGATCTGTCGACCGATGTTCGCGGTCGTCACGTGCTTATTGTGGAAGACATCATCGATTCGGGCGTCACGTTGGCGTGGCTCGTCGATGAGCTCAAAAGCCGTGGTGCCGCTTCCGTGGAGATTTTTGCGCTGTTGGAAAAGCCGCGCGCCGTAAGGTGGATGTTCCTGTGAAATATAAGGGACGTGAGATTCCCGATGAATTCGTGGTCGGTTTCGGCTTGGATTATGACGAGCGATACCGCAATCTTGATTCGATCGCGGTGCTGAAGCCGGAAGTGTATGAAGGAGGTCAGGCATGAGTTTTCCTGGTCCGGGCCAGTCGCCGAATAACAACGGCGGCGGCAATAACCCGTTCACCAATCCGTTTGGACGCAATAATAACGCCGGCAATGGCAACGATTCCAACGGCAAGGGTGACAAGTCCAACGGCAACGGATCCAATGGCGGTCCGCGTCCGTTCTGGCAGTCCCCATGGCTGTGGGTTGTGGTTGTGGCATTGCTTGCCGTGACCATGTTCCAGATTTTCGCCGGAACCGGTTCCCAGACCATCGACACCAAGGACGGTCTGCAGATTCTCAACGGCAACAATGTTGAATACGCACAGATCGTAGACAACACCCAGCAGGTCAAGCTCAAGCTTAAGAGCGACTACTCCGCTACAGACCTGATACCGGGCGTATGAAGAACTACGGCAAAAACGTGCAGTTCTACTACACGTACGCGCAGTCCGCAACCGTGGTCAAGGCCGTACAGAAGGCTGATCCGGTCAAGGGCTGGACGGCGACCATGCAGCAGAGCAGCATTTGGACGTATCTGCTGACCTCGCTGCTGCCGTTCCTCATTATCTTTGGTCTGTTCTGGTTCATGATGAGCCGTATGGGCGGTGCTGGCGGCATGTTCGGTATGGGCGGCAAGAAGAACAGCGGCAAGCTGCTCGAAGGCCAGACCCCGACCACCAAGTTCGCCGACGTGGCCGGCGAAGAGGCTGCCGTGCAGGAAGTCGAGGAAATCAAGGACTTCCTGAAGGATCCGTCTCGTTACAAGGCTTTGGGTGCCCGCATTCCGCGTGGCGATTGCTCTACGGCCTCCAGGTACCGGGTAAGACGTTGCTGGCACGAGCATCGCAGGCGAAGCGGTGTGCCTTTCTACTCCATGGCAGGCTCCGACTTCGTGGAAATGTTCGTGGGTCTTGGCGCCTCCCGTGTGCGCGATCTGTTCGATGAGGCCAAGAAGAACGCTCCGGCCATCATCTTCATCGATGAGATCGATGCCGTCGGTCGTAAGCGTGGCGGTTCCGGTATGAGCGGCGGCCACGACGAACGTGAGCAGACGCTGAACCAGCTGCTCGTTGAGATGGACGGCTTCAATAACGACACCAATCTGATCATCATCGCCGCGACCAACCGCCCCGACGTGCTTGATCCGGCACTGCTTCGCCCGGGCCGTTTCGACCGTCAGGTAGCCGTCGAAGCGCCTGATTTGGAAGGCCGCGAGGCGATTCTGAAGGTACACGCCAAGGGCAAGCCGTTCGTGCCGGACGTCGACCTGCATATGATCGCCGTGCGCACGCCGGGCTTCACCGGCGCGACCTTGCCAACGTGTTGAACGAAGCCGCGTTGCTGTGCGCCCGTGCCGGCGCCCAGCTCATCGACAACCGCGCCATCGACGAGGCCATCGACCGCGTGCAGGCGGGCCCGAAGCGCCGTTCCAAGGGCATGGCGCTCGACGAACTGCGCAACACCGCATACCACGAGGGTGGTCACGCGCTGGTGGCGGCTGCCATGAACGATACCGATCCGGTCACCAAGGTCACCATTCTGCCGCGTGGCCGCGCACTTGGCTACACTGCGGTGATGCCGACTGAAGATCGCTATTCCATGTCTCGCAACCAGCTGCTCGACCAGATGGCGTACGCCATGGGTGGTCGCACCGCGGAGGAAGTCGTGTTCCACGATCCGACCACCGGCGCTTCCAACGACATCGAAAAGGCGACGAACATCGCACGTCAGATGGTGCTCGACTACGGCTTCTCCGACAAGCTGGGTGCCATCAAGTGGTCCGATGACGAACAGAGCGACCTTGGATCGCTGAACCACAAGTATTCCGCACGCACCGCCGAAATCATCGACGAGGAAGTGCTCAAACTGGTGGAAACCGCGCATACCGAAGCGTGGAACGTCATCAACGAGAATCGTGAGATTCTTGACGAGCTCGTACGTCAGCTGCTCGTCAAGGAAACACTCAACGAAAAGGAACTTGCGGAAATCTTCGCTAATGTCAAGAAGGCGCCGAAGCGTGAAGTGTGGCTGAGCGACAGCAAGCGCCCGGATTCCGACATTCCGCCGGTTCCGATTCCCGAATCCCTGAAGAAAAGCGCAGGATTGACCAACTGATGAGCGATACCGAAGCATTCGATACCCTCTTCGACGACAAGGCCCGTGCCGCCATGCGGCCGGGCCTGTCGGCTATGACGAGGAAGGCGTGCGCCAGGCAGTACGCCTGTTTCTGAAATCCATTGGCGAAGACCCGGACCGTGAAGGCCTGCTCGACACCCCCGACCGTATTGGGCGTGCCTGCAAGGAGCTGTTCGCAGGCCTTGGACACGGCCCCGAGGAAGTGCTCAAAACCAAGTTCAAAGTCGATACCGACGAAATGGTGCTGGTACGCGATATTGAACTCTTCTCGGTATGCGAACACCATCTGCTGCCGTTCCATGGCGTGGCCCACGTCGGCTATATTCCGTCGAACGGCCAAGTGGCGGGCTTAAGCAAGCTTGCACGACTGGTGGAACTGTATGCCCGACGTCCGCAAGTGCAGGAGCGCCTCACCCAACAGGTGGCCGACGCGTTGATGGAAGGTATCGAAGCACGTGGCGTGATCGTAGTCACCGAATGCGATCACATGTGCATGGCCATGCGTGGCGTCAAGAAGGCGCAGTCCCGTACCGTCACCTCGGCGGTGCGAGGATGCATGCGCGACGCGGCCACGCGGACCGAGGCGATGAGCCTGATTCTGTCGAACCATTCGTAAGTGCGCTTTACCGGGCGGAATTGGACAGAACCGAACGGAAGAACGGAATGAATGAAGGAAGAAAACCGATGGCGATTGATATGAAGGCGATTCATGATAGCCAGCGCACGTTGGTGATGGGCGTGCTCAACATCACGGAGATTCCTTCTCCGACGGCGGCCTCTGGCTTGCTCCGGAGGCGGCCAAAGCCCATGGCGAGGCGATGATGAAAGCCGGTGCCGACATCATCGACATCGGAGCGGAATCCACCCGTCCGGGAGCCAAACGCGTCAGCGAAGCCGACGAGAAGGCCCGTGTGCTGGGCGCTGTGGACGCGCTGATTCCCGAAGGGCGGTGCTGTCCATCGACACCACGCGCGCTTCGGTGGCGTTGGCCGCGCTCGAACATGGCGCGCAGATCATCAACGACGTGTCCGGCGGCCAGTTGGACCGCGAACTGCCGCATGTGGTGGCCGACCATTCCGACTGCCTGTACATCGTGCAGCATTGGCGTGGCTGGCTTGCCGGCGCCGCGGGCAATGTGCCGGACGCCGACACCTCCCGCTACGAGCATGGCGTGGTGAATGACGTGTATGACGAGCTGATGCGTCAGGTGGATGCGGTGCTTGAAGCCGGGGTGCAGGCCGAACAGGTCATCATCGACCCGGGCCTGGGCTTCTCCAAGCCGGGCGTGGAGCATAACCTGCCGATTCTGGCGGCGCTTGACCGGTTCAACGCGGCTGGCTATCCGGTGCTGATCGGCGCGTCCCGCAAACGTTTCGTCGGCTCGCTGCTTGCCGGCGCCGGTGTGACCGAGCCGGACATGGCCTCAAAAGACAACGCCACCGCGGCCATCAGCGCCTGTGCGCGGAACATGGCGTGTGGGCCGTGCGCGTGCATGACGTGGCGAAAAGCCGCGACGCGGTCGCCGTCGGCAACGCATGGCGCGAGTATGCGAACGCGTGACCGTGCGAATCGCAGATAGTCACAACATCGCAATCGCGGAAATAATAGGAATACGGAACGTAGGAACGGCAAAGGAAGGCTGGTATGGATCAGATTCGACTGACGGGAATCCGCGCGACGGGCAAACATGGCGTGCTCGACTTCGAGCATGAGCGGGCCCAGACCTTCGTGGTGGACGCCACGCTGTTCCTCGACCTCGCTGCCGCCGGCCGTTCCGACGATCTGAACGACACCGTCGACTATGGTGCGATCGCCAAAGGCATCGTGGCCATCATCGAAGGCGAACACGTCGATTTGATTGAAAAGCTGGCCAATCGTATCGTCGGCATGATTCTCGGCTTTCCGGCCGTGTGCCGCACGCAGGTCACCGTGCATAAGCCGAATGCGCCGATCACCGTGCCGTTCGACGATGTCAGCGTGACCGTGGAACGTTCCCGTGAAACAGTTGACAGTCCATCGCGTGAGCGGTCGTCGGAACATGGGCAGGTGCATCATGCCATCATCGCCATGGGAGGCAATCAGGGCGATGTGACCGCCACCTTGCGTGACGCCGTTCGGTGCATTGATGGGCTTCCCTCCACGCAGGTGACGGGGGTGTCGCCGCTCTATCGGACCGACGCATGGGGCATGCCGGAAGGTACTGCGGAATTCCGCAATGCGGTCGTGTCCGTGGATACCAGGCTTTCGGCCGCCGAACTGCTGGCCGGTTTGCAGCGCATCGAAGCCTCGCATGTCGCGTGCGCACCGACCATTGGACGTCGCGCACGCTCGATTTGGACATCATCGACTTGACGGGCAGGAAAGCGCCGACCCCGACCTGACGTTGCCGCATCCGCGCGCATGGCAGCGGGCTTTCGTATTGGGGCCGTGGCTTGCGCTTGAACCGGACGCAGAACTCGGGGGAGCGCACGCCGGTTCCGTGGCGCAACTGCTGCACGAAACGTCCGACCGCGACCATATCGATGAGATCGCGGACGATTGGATGGTTGCCGGAGCTCAGGATCCCATAGTTCGCGATTCCGACATTGGGACGTCTGCAGATGACGTTGATGCGATTGACGATGCCGATTCTGTTGAATCCATTGATTCCATTGAACTTCCGGAAGGTACGGCGGCCTCCAAAGCAGCCGCTGCGGCCGCGGCGAAACCGGGACCGGCATCCCGTCGAGCGGTCATTTCCCTGGATAGCGTTTCAACTGATGCGGAACACCAGTTCCGTCAGGCGATCGTGGCCATCGACGCGCTTCCCGGCAACCAGGTGGAAGGTATTTCGCCGCTGTACCATGTCAGCCAGGTCGACGACTATCCGGACAAAATGGCCGCCGTCATGCAGATTTCCACGCGCATGGACGCGCGTGAGCTTATCGGTGCGTTGGAATCGGTGTCATCCTCCATTTCGGATGACCTCGACCTCGACCTTGTGGACATGGAAGGCGTGGTCCGCAACGAACCTGATTGCATGGTGCCGTGGCCGGCCGCACGTGAGCATGCGGCCGTGCTCGCCCCATGGTTCGACATGGATCCGGACGCGAAACTCGGCAGGGATCCGGTCGCGTTCCTGCTGGCGATGGCTCCGGACGCCGCGCAAGTGGGCATGCTGACCGACAATTGGATTATCGGAGACACGCTATGAGAGCACGCAGAACCCCTTGGTGGTCATTCGTCCTTGCGGCCGCGCTTGGCGTGCTGGCCGGCATGGGATTGGCGAAATACGGCGAGATTTCAGCCTGCCGTTGGTTGGCGCACCCTGGATCGTGCCGGCGGTGCTGGCCGTGTTGGGCGGTGTGGTGCTGTACATGGCTCTGCAGATTCATAAATACACGACCAAAGATCCCGTCAAACGCGCGCAGCTCAAGCCATTGGACCGCAGAAGGCGTTCGGCACGCTGGTGGCCTGCAAAGCGCTCGGACTTGCGGGCGCGGCGTTGGCCGGCTGGTACGGTGGCAGATCATCATGAGTCTGCCGCATGGTGAGGCGGAATTCTATAGCCAAGCCATCATCGAATGCGTGGTGGCCTGCGTGGTATGCGTCGCCGACATGATCGTCGGCATCGTGGGGGAGTGGCTGTGCCGCATCCCGCCTATCGACGGGCAGGAAAGTCCGGCCGTGAAAAAGGCCGCACAGCGCAATCGCTATGCGGCCGCCGCCACGAAGGCGTCTACAAAATCGGCTACGAATCCTGCCACGAAATCGAAAGTCTGAACGTCAGACCTTCTTTAACTCCGTCTCAGTCCTTCTTCGGCACGCGGAACATCGCTTCCTGCGCCATGCAGGCCACCAGCTCGCCATCCTGTGTGTAGACCTTCGCTTGGCCCAAGCCGCGTCCGTGCGCCGCGGTCGGCGTGTCTTGCACGTACAGATGCCACTGGTTGATGTCGATGTCGCGGTACCACCACATCGAATGGTCGATGGACGCATACGAAATGCCCGGCGTGGCGATGCTTAAGCCAGCACGGCGCAGAATCGGCTCCAGCATGATCTGGTCGCAGCCATCGCCAGCATCGCACGATGCATGACCTGCGGCACGTCCACCTTGCCGTCGGCCTTCATCCACACCATCTGCTTGCCGGAATCCTCGCTGGCGCTCTTCTTGTCGGCGCCAAGCATGATGGTGCGCGTCACATGGCGAATATCGAACGGCGACTTCTCCGCATAATACTTGGCGAACGGCGACTGTTCCGCATACGGCTCCATCAGTTGCTTCGCACTGGTCAGGCTGTCGGGATCGGGAATGTTCTCAGGCATCGGGTCGGCGAATTCGATGCTTCCTGGTCATGTTCCTGGAAGCTGGCGATTGCCGTCAAAATCGAGCCCTGCGCCTGCGTGACATTCACGCGACGGGCGGAGAAGGAACGTCCGTCACGCAGATTTTCCACGTCGAACAGCAGATCCTGACGGATATCGCGGCCGAAATGAAATAGCCGTGGATGGAATTCGGCAGACGGATGGAGCGACGGTTTTCGACGCGGCCATCAGCGACTGCGCGATGACCTGTCCGCCGTAGACTCGGCCAGTGGGGAAGTACAGGCTTTCGCCGTTGCTATACGTATGGTTGCGATAGTTTGAGGGCGTGCCCAGCTGGAGCACCTTTGCCAGTCGCTGCAGCGGCGTCATGTCTGTCTGCGTCATGATGGCTCGATTCCTTCCGCGTGTGGATAGCTCTTTATGCTGGCATCGAGTCTATCCACATGTAGTAAATTTCGTCGGATTGTTTTGTAACGAGTACGTGAGAAGAATGAACGGTTGGTTAGCGGCAAACGGTTGACGTATGGCAAAGCGCCACCGCTCGTAATGAAGGGTGGCGCTTTGCTGAAATCTGCGCTTAACGCGACTTGATTGGATCTGTCTGCCTTTAGCGGGTCAGCTTGCGGTGCAGGCGGTGCGGGCGGGCCGCATCCTCGCCGAGACGGGCGATGCGGTTCTCCTGATAGGCCTGGAAGTTGCCTTCGAACCAGTACCAGTTGGCCGGATTCTCGTCGGTGCCTCCCATGCGAGGATGTGCGTGGCCACACGGTCGAGGAACCAACGGTCGTGGGAGATCACCACGGCGCAGCCCGGGAAGGCGAGCAGCGCGTTTTCGAGGGATTCCAGGGTTTCGACGTCAAGGTCGTTGGTCGGTTCGTCGAGCAGCAGCAGGTTGCCGCCCTGCTTCAGGGTCAGGGCCAGGTTCAGACGGTTGCGTTCGCCGCCGGACAGCACGCCCACCAGCTTCTGCTGGTCGGAACCCTTGAAGCCGAAGGACGCCACGTAGGCGCGGGTCGGCACTTCCACGCCGGCCACCTCGATGAAGTCGAGTCCGTCGGACACGGCCTCCCACAGGTTCTTGTTCGGGTCAAGGCCGGCACGGTTCTGGTCGACGTAGCTGATCTTCACGGTGTCGCCGATCTTGAGCGAACCGGAGGTCAACGGCTCCAAGCCGACGATGGTCTTGAACAGGGTGGACTTGCCTACGCCGTTCGGGCCGATCACGCCGACGATGCCGTTACGCGGCAGGGTGAAGCTCAAGTCGTCGATGAGCACGCGGTCGCCGAACGCCTTGTGGATATGCTCGGCTTCCAGAACGGTGGAACCCAGACGCGGGCCGGCCGGAATCTGGATCTCGGAGAAGTCGAGCTTCTTGTTGTTGCGTGCCTCCTGCTCCATCTGGTCGTAACGTTCCAGACGGGCCTTGTTCTTGGCCTGACGGGCCTTCGGCGAGGAACGCACCCAATCGAGCTCGCTCTTCAGGCGCTTGGCGAGCTTGGCGTCCTTGGCGCCCTGGATCTCCATACGCTTGGCCTTGGTCTCCAGGTAGGTGGAGTAGTTGCCCTTGTATGGATACAGGTGGCCGCGATCCACTTCGCAGATCCATTCGGCCACATTGTCCATGAAGTAACGATCGTGGGTGACGGCGATGACGGCGCCCTTGTACTGGTGCAGGAACTGCTCCAGCCACAGAATCGATTCGGCGTCCAAATGGTTGGTGGGCTCGTCGAGCAGCAGCAGATCCGGAGCCTCAAGCAGCAGCTTGCACAGTGCCACACGACGGCGCTCGCCACCGGAGCACACGCTCACCGGCGTATCCGGATCCGGGCACTGCAGAGCGTCCATGGCCTGCTCAAGCTGGGAGTCGAGATCCCAACCGTTGGCCGCGTCGATATCGTTCTGCAGTTTGCCCATTTCTTCCATCAGCGCGTCGAAATCGGCGTCCGGATTGGCCATCTCCTCGCCAATCTGGTTGAATCGCGCCACCTTTTCGGCGATCGGGCCGAATGCCATCTTGATGTTCTCGCCGACGGTCTTGGTGTCGTCCAGCGGCGGTTCCTGCTGCAGAATGCGACGGTGAAACCAGGGGTCAGGTAGGCTTCGCCGTTGGAAACGGTGTCGAGGCCGGCCATGATCTTCAGCAGCGTGGACTTACCCATGCCGTTCGGGCCGACGACGCCGATCTTCGCGCCCGGCAGGAAGCTCAGGGTCACATCGTCAAGAATCACTCGGTCGCCGTAAGCCTTGCGGGCCTTGATCATCTGGTAAATAAACTCAGCCAATGTTGTGTTCCATCCTTAAGAAACGTTGGAATTCCAGCGTTTTGCGTATGTCGGTCGACGGAAAATCGCACTTGTTCGCCGTGCTGTGGCGCGTTGCCGGCGCGACTGGTTGCGGACGAATCGCAAGTCTGCTGCGAACTCATCGAAGCCAAGTGTTTTCGGACCGTGTCCATACGCAAAGTACCATCGCCGATTATCCCATATCCCGTCTACACAGAGTGGCGGTTACTCGTAGGAGGCATGGGCGCCATTCGACGAAGGGCGATCCGGCATGTTCGATAATCCGACTTTGGCGAAAATCGGCGAAACCCATGGCAAGTCGGTCGCTAGGTGATTCTGCGCTGGCTGGTGCAGTGGAACATCGTGGCGTTGCCCAAGTCCACGCATCGGGAACGAATGGAACAGAACATCGATGTATTCGACTTCACGCTGAGTGATGAGGAGATGGCGGCTGTCACCGCGCTGGATACCAAGACCAGCCTGTTCTTCCGCCATGACACCCCGGAGGCCGTCGATATGTTCGTTGGTTTCATCAAGGAACGCGCGGGACGGGAATGACGCTGACGTACTGAGAAAAAGGAAGTCCCGATGTTGCCCCGTAGGTGCTGTGGCGGCGATTTTCCTTGGTTTTTCCGCGCTTTTCGAGTGTGAGGGTGGTGGGTTGGCTGTTTTCGGCGGGCGGCTATTGATTGGTGGGCGGCAGACCGGCGATCAAATGATCACGCCATCGCAGTGGTCGATCTCGTGTTGGATGATCTGCGCGGTGAAACCGGTGAACGCTGCGTGCGCTCGCGGAATTTCCGATCCATATAATCCACTTCGATGCGCTGGTATCGGACGGTGCGGCGCTCGCCCTGGAGCGAGAGGCAACCTTCCGCCGTATCGAACGCGCCGTCTTCGGCGGTGATGTGTGGATTGAACATCACGAAAATGCGGCCGCCGAAATCCTCATCCACAAAAGCGATGATGCGCTTGGGAACGCCGATCATATTGGCCGCCATGCCCACGCAACCATTGCGATGCGCGTCCAACGTGTCTTTCAGGTCCTGCGCCACGGCCAGATCCTCTTCGGTGTTCTCGGCTGCGGCGGACGGCTGGCTCAAAAATGGGATGGACGTCATGATCTCACGCTGCATGTGATTCCTCTCGTTGGATGTTGCCGGTCTGCCAATATTGTAGCGTCGCATGGCTGCGAGACGGACGGCTGGGCGAACCTGTCCATTCCCTGACCGTTCGCGTCGGCTTCGGGATGTGAGGCACAACGTGTGCGGCTTGGACTGGTGCAATATGCTTGGGGTCATGGAAGACATGTTGCAATACCGCGAATATATGGCGCAGGTTCTTGAACTGGCCCGCAAGGGTGCGGGATGGGTGGACCCGAATCCGCTGGTAGGCGCGGTGGTGGTATCCGGTGGCGAGGTTCTCGCCACCGGATACCATGACCGGTATCGTGGCCCGCATGCGGAGCGTATGGCGTTCGACTATGCGACGCGCACGGCATCGATCTGACTGGCGCCACGGTCATCGACACGCTTGAACCCTGCTGCCATGTCGGATCGCAGCGGCGTGCACTGCTTGATTCTGGCGCACGGCATCGCACGCGTGGTGGTCGGATCGGTCGATCCGAACCCGATTGTGGCGGGCAAAGGCCTTCGCATCCTTGAGGAAGCGGGCGTCGAAGTGGTTCGCGACGTGATGCGGGAGGAATGCGACGCATCAATCGCCATTTCTTCCACTACATCACCACGGGAAAGCCGTACATTGTGGACGGCAGAAGGCGTGCGGGTGAATCGGACTCTGAGTATGCGGTCCGTCGGCGCGAACTATATGCCACATATGCGGCGGTGCTTGCCGGAACTGAATCGGACGTTCCTGACGAGTCTTTCGCGCATTTCAACGGACCGGTCCAAGCCGTCGGCGCAGACGAAGTGGTGATTGGCGGCCACAGGCCGTTACTCCTGGAGGCCGGCGCGCTCGCCTGCACGGATCCAGACGAATGGCTGCGTGAGCTGGGCAAGCGCAAAATCGACAGCCTCATCGTGGAAAGCGACGAAGCATTCGAGCGGTTGTCCATGGCTTGCCAAAAAGACTGAAGCGCCATTCGTGCGTTGTTGGCCGTGTATCTCGCTTATAGATGGCGGATTCGTCTGCTTGTCCAGTGCTATCTCGCTTATAGGTGGCGGATGAATTTTGCGAAGATGTCTTAGAGGGTGTAAATCATACCCTCTAAGACCTTAATGACGTAGAGGCGCCGCCATCTATAAGCGAAATAGCATCGGGCGGCTTTCCGATTCCGCCATCTATAAGCGAGATACGTGAGACTGATATGTCCAGCACCCAGCAAGCATAGTGGCGAGCACATGGTCGGGCATGGCGCGCATGGCCTCAGGGGACTCAAGCTCACTCGGATCGCAATCCAGCAGCACTAGGTCTGCCGCATCTCCAGCTTGCAACGTCGTACGCCCCAGGGCGGTGGACGAAGCGAGAGCGGTTTCGAAATCCAGACATTGCTCAGACTGGAAAGGCTCCCGGTCGGAACTCTCCGTGCCGAACACCGCTGCGGAAATGGCCAGCCACGGATCCAACGGCGCGACCGGCGCGTCCGAGCCCATAAGCAGTTTGGTTCCAGACTTGTGCAAACTGTTGAACGCGTAGGGAATTCCGGCGGGATTGCCCCAGAATCGTGTGATGACGTCACGGTCGTCCATGGCGTGCTGCGGCTGGATGCTCGCGGCAAGTCCCAATTGCGCAAGACGTGGAATGTCGCGTTCCTTGAGCATTTGGGCATGCTCGATGGAGCCGTGCGCGTGGGTACGTTCCGCGCAGTCGAGCACGATGGTGTTCGCTTCGTCGCCGATGGCATGACAGGCGATGTCGAAGCCATGTTCGGTGGCGAGCCGCATATACGATTCGATTTGCTCGGGGGTGTAGCTCAGCGTGCCGTAGGTTTCCGGCGTAATGCCCGAATACGGTGTGGAGCAGTAGGCGGATCGGGTGTTGAGCGAGCGTCGGAAATCATCTTCATCGCACCGACATGGCCCAAGCCATGGCTTCCGGGAAGTTCGTCGCCGGTATGCCAGCCGTCGTCGATGGCTTGCTGAAGTCGTTCGGGGTAAACGCCGGCTTCGATGCGCAATCCGTCAAGCCCCTGCTTGAAGCGGTCAATCCACGTGTCGATGTTCTCGGCCATCTCATAGTCGCGCACGCCGACCACGCCTTTGCCGGCGGCGTCCTGTTCCGCGTTGCGCAGCAATCGCATCAGCTCGTCAGCCGCACCGGGGCCTTTGTCCAGCTTGCAGTAAGCGTCGAACCATTCAAGCTCGCCGACGAGTCCCGACTCGCTACATGCACGCCGAGCTTACGAGCCGCGGCTGAATTCACCCAGCCGCAATGCATGTCTGCGCTTGACAGCGCCACGGCTGGTCGCCCGACACCGCGTCGATCGCAGCCAATGTCGGTTGGGCATCATCGGCCCACAGGGAGTGTCTGAACCGCATGCCGACCACGTACTGGTCCGGGTCGCGCGTGCCGGATTCGCGGCGTTCCTCCAAGTGCTCGCGTAGCAGGCTCATTGCCTCATCGGCGCTGCGGGCATCAATCAGATCAAGCCGCCCCAGCGTGTACGACCACTGCGTGAAGTGCGTGTGACAATCCCACAAGCCGGGAATGACCCACGTTTTTGAAGCCTTGGCTACCGACTTTTCCGAAGACCGTACATCCGCGATCCGCCCTTGCTCAATCGTGATGTCGACAGACTCATCGGACCCCACGAAACACACATTCTCAATCACATACGGTTCGCCCATACATCCTCGATTCAACAAAATGACCTCATTGCCAGCCATAGTATCCTTGCAATGCTTGCGATTGCCGCGCTCGTCTCAATCGGCTATGCGCACTTTGAATTCCTCCGCTGGGATACGGTTATCCGCATCAGAAAAAGAAGGGCGCAGTTATCCACTTATCCACTGTTTGCCAGAAGCCGGTAGGCAGCGCGGCGACATTTCCTCTACTTTGGCGCTATGGACAATGGAGCACAATATTCGGAAAGCCTCGCACGGCTGAGGACAAGAACCATCGAACAATGTCTCGAAGCGCAGAGGCGCACCGGAAGGCGGCTGGTGTTCGCGCTTGATACCGCACTGAGTTTACAAGGCATCGAACTGCCTCGCTACCGGCGCGGAGGCTTTTGGCTGATACGCTGCACGCGGTGATTGAAAGTAACGGCGTGCGAACGATACTGCAGGGGATTTGTTTTGTGCTTTGGTCTGGACCTCAGACGCATATGCCGATTCATCATGGTCGATTGCGATGCACGGATTCCGTGACCGCATGGGCCATGCATGCCAATCGGCTTGAAGATGAAGAATTGGTGGTTTTGGGTGATTCGATGATGCGGCGTGATGGACATATGAAAAAGGCCACACTGGAGGAGTTTCGGATATATGTCGATAGCTTGTCCGATTTGTCCAACTATTCAGGCTCCGACAGATTACGTGCGGTGAGAGGAGTGTCGAAAATGCGTAGGGCTCTCAGCTGATGCGGGAGAATACAGATTCTTCCCAGGAAACGAGAAGTCGAATTGTTCTGTTGCGTTATGGTTTGCCTTGTCCGGAAGTGAACTATGCCATTCGGCTCAAAGGCTATTCTCATGTATTTTTCGCGGACATGGCTTATCCGGATTTGAAAATCATCATTGAATACGACGGCAGGCATCATGCCTCGCGATGGTTGGTTGACAGTAAACGTCGGGAAGCGTTGGAGGATGAAGGATGGCTGTATATCCAGGTGACGGCGGAAAATCTCAGGGATGAGGATTCTCAAAGGGAATTGGCGGAACGTGTGGCGCAGAGGATGTCATTGCGTTTGGGGGAGCCTGTGCGGCTATGTGGGCGAATGACGATTGCTCAGATAGCCGATGGTCGGAGGAAGGGCAACCGTCTGTGAGGCTTGGGCAAGCCCATATCTCGCTTATGAATGGCGGAATCGGGCTGCGGCATGATGCTATTTCGCTTATAGATGGCGGATGAAAATCCACAAAAAGGCCTTAAGAGGTATGAATATTACCCCCTAGGGCCTTAGCGATTCAAGAAGACTGCCATCTATAAGCGAGATAGCATCGGTCGGTGAAGAAATCCGCCATCCATAAGCGAGATGGCGGATTTCTGCGGCTCACTGCACGGCGGCGAGGGCTTGGTCGAGGTCGGCGATGATGTCGGCCGTGTTTTCGATGCCGCAGCTCAGGCGCACCAGGTCGATGCCGACGCCGGCTTCCTCAAGCTGCTCCTCGGTGAGCTGGCGATGCGTGGTGCCGGCCGGATACAGCGTGCAGCTGCGCGCATCGGCCACATGCGTGGCGATGGACACCATCTTCAGATGGTCGAGGAACGCGGAGACCTTCTCGCGGCCGCCCGGCACGCCGAAGGAGATCACACCGCAGGTGCCGTTCGGCATGTACTTCTCCGCCAGCGCATGGTACTTGTCCGTTTCGAGGCCCGGGAAGCTCACCCAGCTGACGCGCGGATCGGCGTCGAGCCACTTGGCCACGGCCAGTGCGTTCGCGCAGTGGCGCTCCATGCGCACGCCGAGGGATTCCAGATGCATGCCCATGATCCACGAATTGATTGGCGCCGGAGTGGAGCCGAAGTCGCGCATGAGCTGCGCGGTGGCCTTGGTGATGTACGCGGCCTTGCCGAATTCCTTCGCGTAGGTGACGCCATGGTAGGAGTCGTCCGGAGTGGTGAGGCCCGGGAATTTCTCCGCATGGGCCATCCAGTCGAAATTGCCGGAATCGACGATCGCGCCGCCCACGCAGGATCCGTGGCCGTCCATGTACTTGGTGGTGGCGTGCGTGACGATGTCCACGCCGTACTGGAACGGACGGCAGTTGATCGGCGTCGGGAAGGTGTTGTCGACGATCAGTGGCACGCCGTGACGATGCGCTGCGTTCGCGAACTTCTCGAAGTCGAGCACGATAAGCGCCGGATTGGAGATGGACTCGCCGAACACGGCCTTGGTGTTCGGCTGGAACGCGGCCTCAAGTTCCTCTTCGGTGCAGTCCGGGCTGACGAATGTGCATTCGACGCCCATCTTGCGCATGGTCACGTTGATGAGGTTGAACGTGCGCCGTAGATGGCGGAGGAGGCGACGATGTGGTCGCCGTTGTTGCAGATGTTGAACAGCGCGAAGAAGTTCGCCGCCTGGCCGGATGAGGTGAGCATCGCTGCGGCGCCGCCTTCCAGCTCGCAGATCTTCGCGGCTACGGTGTCGTTGGTCGGATTCTGCAGGCGGGTGTAGAAGTATCCGGATTCGGACAGGTCGAACAGTCGGCTCATCTGTTCGCTCGACTGGTATTTGAAGGTCGTGGCCTGGATGATTGGGGGAGTGCGGGATTCTCCATTGCCCGGCTGATAGCTCCCTGCACGCAGATGGTGTCGACGTTTTCGCTCATATGTTCCTTCTTTCGATTCCGCGCTTCCGTGCGCCGCGCAGGTGTTGCGCCGCGATGCGAACAAACAAACACACTGTATCACTGCATTGATAAATGGCTTGATTCCAATGGAAACGCCGTATAGTTTAACGAATTGACAAACTTAGGTAATTCAATTTATTATGTAGACCAAGACGGGCGGAAAGCCCGCTGCGAAATAAAGCTTTACGTAAGTAAACCAAGCAAAGGAGCATTCCATGGGTCTGTGGGATATCGATAAGATTCCGTACGTCGGTCGCGAAAAGGGGCCGCAGGAGGGTCTTGCCTTCCATTACTACGATGCCGACAAGGTCGTTGCCGGCAAGAAGATGAAGGACTGGCTGCGTTTCGGCGTCGCATGGTGGCACACCTTCGACCAGCAGCTCGTCGATCCGTTCGGCACCGGCACCGCCCAGCGTCCGTGGTACGGCAAGTATTCCGATCCGGAGGACGAGGCCCTGGCCAAGGTCGACTACGCCTTCGAGTTCTTCCAGAAGCTCGGCGTCGAGTACTTCTGCTTCCATGATCGCGACATCGCTCCGGAAGGCGACACCCTGCGCGAGACCGACAAGAACCTGGACAAGGTCGTCGACAAGATCGAAGAGAACATGAAGTCCACCGGCATCAAGCTGCTGTGGAACACCTCCTCCCTGTTCACCAACCCGCGCTTCGTCTCCGGCGCCTCCACCTCACCGTTCGCCGACATCTACGCCTACGCCGGCGGCCAGCTGAAGCACTCCCTGGAGATCGCCAAGCGCCTGGGCGCCGAGAACTACGTGTTCTGGGGCGGCCGTGAAGGCTACGAGAACCTGTGGAACACCCAGATGAAGCGCGAGCAGGAGCACATGGCCAAGTTCTTCACATGTGCCATGACTACGCGAAGGAAATCGGCCTGGACGCCCAGTTCCTGATTGAGCCGAAGGCCAAGGAACCGACGATGTTCCAGTACGACTTCGATGCCGCCACCGCCATCAACTTCCTGCGCACCTATGATCTGATGGACGTCTTCAAGCTGAACCTGGAAGCAACCACGCCAACCTGGCCGGCCACACCTACCAGCACGAGATTCGCACCGCCCGCGAGGCCGGCGTGCTCGGCTCCCTGGACGCCAACCAGGGCGACAAGCTCATCGCTGGGATATGGATGAGTTCCCGACCGACCTGTACGAGACCTCCACCGTTATGTGGGAAGTCCTCGCCGAAGGCAGATCGGCCCTCACGGCGGCCTGAACTTCGACGCCAAGCCGCGCCGCACCTCCTTCGCCGCCGAGGATCTGTTCCGTTCCCACATCGCCGGCATGGATTCCTTCGCAGCAGGCCTCCTGGTCGCCGCCAAGATGCACGAGGACAAGGTCATCGAGAACCTGCAGGCCGAGCGCTACAGCTCCTTCGATTCCGGCATCGGCGCAACCGTCGAGAACGGCACCGCCTCCCTGGCCTCCCTCGAGGAGTACGCTCTGGATATCCCGCAGTCCAAGCTCATCGAGGCCACCAAGTCCGATCACCTCGAGTCCGTCAAGGCCACGATCAACAACTATATGATCGACGCCCTGGCCGAGGCGTGAGCCGAAAACCCACTAGGGTTTTAGGTAGCCTCGGGCGAAGTCCGAGACGGTAGTCGAGGGCGAGCAATGACTGGGCGCGCGTAGCGTTCGGAAATTGCAGGACCGAGGCATGGACGCAATAAGGAGTTTCCGTTAGGACTCCTGATTCATCGCTGGATCAAACAGTGGGGCTCGACTGTGACAGAGCCGGATGTGGTGTGCCGAAGCGTCGGTGTTCCGGCACACCACTCACTTTTCTTTCCTTCCTCCTTCCTCAAATTTCCTTCGCACGCAAGTCGTTTGCCGGCTAGATCGCCGGTGAGCGGCTTGTTTGCGTTGTTAGACCAAGCGAAAATTTCGATTATTCGCAATGATGTGATGTATCCAAACGTTCCCGAATGAGGCGTACTTATGACCACAACGATTACCATCGCCAATCCCATTCTTCACGGAATGCATCCTGATCCGAGTTGGATTTGGATGATGATCTTCGGCAAATCGTGCTTGTGACCTCCACCTTCGAACTGGTTCCAGGCTTGCTATTTACGTTTCCAGGGATATGGCCCACTGGAAACACGTGTCGGATGCCATAGATGAGGAGTTGGCAAGACGTTTGCTCATTCCTTTCGTGGATGACTCGGGTGGCGTCTATGCGCCGACGCTGCGTAGGATTCGTGGCAAATACGTGATTGCCTGCACCATCGCTCGCATCAATGGACGCAAAGCCATCGCGGAAGGATGCTCCCAGGCCGAATTGGATGCGGCTCAGGCGGCGGAAGGCAACTTCGTTCTTGAGTCGGACTCGATCGACGGACCTTGGCGTGGGCCGTTCTGGATCGAGGGCGCCGAAGGCATCGATCCAGACATATTCGAGGATGAGGACGGCAATGTGTACTGGACCCAGACCCGCCCTGCGGTCAATCCGCAATGGGAAGGCCAGACCGAGGTCTGGACCCAACGCATTAATCCGGAGACTTGGACTTTTGTCGATGACGGTCTTCCTGCGGGATCGGGCAAGACGGTAATATGGCGCGGATACGGTGTGGAGGCGGTGTGGCTGAGGCGCCGCATCTCTATCGCGTGGGTGATTATGTGTATCTGATGACCGCCGAGGGGGGCACCAGTTTCGAACACAGTGAGATGGCCATGCGCATCTATGCGCCGCATGGACTGCTTCGGGCGTCGAAGCTTACGAACGGGAAGCATCCGAATCGGGTGAGTGCATTCCGCAGGTTCGTGACGGGGAACGCTGCTATCTTGGCACCGCAATCCGTGCCTTCCATGCGGATAAGAAGAATCCGATTCTCACCCACCGACATCTGGGTTTGTCGGAACCGCTGCAATGCGTGGGACATGCGGACCTGTTGCTTCATCCGGAACTGGGATGGTGGCTGGTGTGTCTCGGCGTGAGGGAGACGCGGGGAAAGCATGACGGCGAATTATTGAGCTACTTGGGAAGGGAGAGCTTTGTCGCTCCGGTATCCTGGGAACATAATCCGGCCGATTGGAAGCTGGACGGCAACGGTGCATTAGATACGCATGAGGGTGACCCCGGATGGCCAGTGACTTGCGCTGGTCTTGGCCGCTTGGCCGACGAGATCACGGTTACTACTGAAGACGATGGCATCACCATCGAGCCTAGGGTGAAATCCTCGCTCGCCGGTGACGTGGAACCTGCGCTGGTGGATGTGCTGATGGCTCGACGAACGGTGTGGTGGTGCGCGACGAGCGTGATGTCAGCTACCGCAGAATAGCGAAACTGCCGACGCTCATGCCGATTCCTATGTCCGGTTCTTTAGTGATCCGGCAGAATTCCACACATTACGCGGTGTTTTCGATGCGTGGCACGGATGTGCGCTACGAGATGGTGAATGGAGACGATTCGCAAGCTGGGTCTGTTGCCGTCGTACAGGCTGACGGAGTGCGTCCGGCGGTGCTTTTCGACGACAACCGTTTGTCGGTCATCGTGGCTGGCATGCATGGTCCGGTTGATTCTGCGACGTTCGTGCGTCAGGGGCAGGTTCTGCTGAGTGTCGATGCTCGTTTCCTCAGCACCGAATGGGCCGGTGGGTTCGTCGGTTGCATGGCCGGCTTCATGGCATAGATTCTACGGAGTTTCAGGATGGTTCACTGCTGGTGTTCCGACGGGCCGTCTTAGAACGAGGTGAAAACGGGTCGAAAGGCTAGGAGCGCTGTGTTCTCCCTCCGGTTGTGCCTGTGAGGTTTGCCCCGCTGATTAACCCTCGAGTTGCTGTGTGCTGTTGCGTACCACTAGCGATGTCGGCATGATGATGTGCGGTTGAAGCACGTCATCGGTGGACAGTGCTTCGACCAGCATGCGTACGGCGGCCCTTGCCATATCTTGGAGCGGCTGCCGTACGGTGGTCAGCGCCGGGCCAAGGAACGCGGCGGTCTGCACGTCGTCGAATCCGACCACGGATAAATCCTCGGGAATACGTAATCCCAGCTGTCTTGCCGCCTCGTAGACGCCCATGGCCTGCAGATCGCTGCCGGCGAAGATTGCGGTCGGACGATTTGGTCGTTTCAACAGGGAGATGGACTGTGCGTAACCGCCGGAAGTGGTGAAATCGCCTTCGGTGATAAGTTCGGGATCGGTTTCGATTCCATGTTCCGCAAGCGCTGATGTATATCCGTCCAGACGTGCTTTGGAACACATCATTTCCTCCGGTCCGGTGATGATGCCTATGCGGGTATGTCCGAGTGCGAGCAGATGCCTGGTGGCGATTACGCCTCCGGTCCAGTTGTCCGCTTGCACCGACAGCGTGTCTGGATCTGGATTACCGAATGGATCGAACAAGACGAAGGGAATACCTCTGGAATGCAGCTTGTTCCGTTCGATACGTGTCAGACTGGAGAAGACAAGAATGGCGCCATCTGTCTGCCGACGCAGCATGTTGTCAATCCAGGATGAGTCCGGGTGCTGGCGATTGCCGCCTTCGGTGGTGATGACGTTCAAATCATGCAACTTGGCTTCGCGAATGGCGCCACGGAGTACTTCAAGGGCCCAAACATTATCGAAATCTTGGAACACGATTTCGATAATTCGTTGGCTTTTTGCACCTGTCGCTTTACGGGAATACCCATACCGTTTCAACACCGCGTTGATGGTTTGCCGCGTCTCTTCGGAAACGTCGGCTCTGCCGTTGAGCGCCTTGGATACGGTGGAAAGGGAATAACCGGTCTCTTTAGCTATGTCAGAGAGTCGTACCGTAGCTTTCTTTGTCGTATTGCGCATGAGTCACTCCTTCTTCTTTTCATCATATCCGAAAATGCGAACGAAAGTTTCGGTTTACGTTTTTCGAAACTTTCGATATGTTGGCAATGCTTAAAAACGTTGTAAAATCAACGAAAAATAGTTAGTTTTCTGATTTTACAAAAAACTTGACTTTGTGTGATTTGTTTCGGTAGTCTGTAGGTACAACGAAAACGAAATGGAGACTTTCGAAGGGAGTCAAAGGCTGATTCTCTGTCTGCTAGGGGAGCTGCAACAGCATTCGTTGCGGTCATGCTTCCCGATTCGACCATTCGAGAGAAATCGTTCCTGTCGTTGCCATCATTTTGTCGATGATGACTTGGTCAATAAGGAGAAGACAATGAAGTTCAAAACCATTGCAGCTGCCACTCTTGCGGTGGCGACCATGTTGGGCATGGGTGCCTGTGGCTCCAGCACCAGCGCCAAGGATGACAAGACCATCACGTTCTGGCATAACGCCACAGCTGGTGACGGCAAGCAGTATTGGGAGGATCTGCCAAAGCGTTTGAGAAGAAGACCGGTGTCAAGGTTCAGATTCAGGCCATCCAGAACGAGGATTTCGAAGGCAAGCTGACCACCGCTATGCAGGATCCCGCCTCCGGTCCGGATGTGTACATGGCCCTTGGCGGTGCGAAGACCAAGGACATGATCGATGCTGGCCAGGCCATGGACCTTACCGACAAGATCAGCGACACCGTCAAGACGCAGATGAAATCCTCCTTGAAGTCCATCACTTATGATGGCAAGGTCTATGGCGTTCCGGTCACTGTCCAGCCTGGTGGCATCTGGTATTCCAAGGATCTGTTCAAGCAGGCCGGCATCGATGTCGCACCGACTACCTTCAGCGAGCTGAAGACCGATGTGCAGAAGCTGCGTAGCGCTGGCATCGAGCCAATCGCCCTCGGCGGCAAGGATGCTTGGCCGGCCGGTCACTGGTACTACTGGCTGTCCCTGCGTGAGTGCTCCCCGAAGGCCTACGCCAAGGGCGTCAATGACAAAGACTTCTCCGATTCCTGCTGGACCAAAGCTGGCGACGACCTAAAGGATCTGTTGGACTCGAACGCTTCAATGAAGGATTCCTCACCACCACAGCCCAGCAGGGCGCAAGTTCCTCAGCCGGTCTGCTGGCCAACCATAAGGCCGCGATGGAACTTATGGGTACTTGGGAGCCTGGCGTAGTCAAAGATCTGACCCCGGATAAGAAGCCGATGGCTGATCTTGGCTTCTTCGCCTTCCCGACCGTTGATGGCGGCAAAGGCAAGGAAGGTGCTCTGATGGGTGCCTCAACCGGCTTCTCCGTCAACCCCGAGGCTCCGGACGCCGCCGTCGATTTCGTCAACTTCATGGCCGAGAAATCGAACCAGGAGAAATACGCCACTGCCTTCAGCACCATTCCGGCCTCCGTTGAAGCCTATGGTGCGGTCACCGATGAGAATCTCAAGGCCATCCTCGAAGCTATGAACAAGTCCGATGACATGCAGCTATGGATGGATACCGCTCTTGGCGGAAATATTGGCAACGCTCTTAATTCCGGAGTGGTGAATCTGCTTTCCGGACAGGGGACTTCGGCTGACATCGTCAAGGCGATGAAGACGCAGCGTCCAAGGGCTGATAGTGAACATGGCTGGTTGACGGCCAAAGGAGTGGATAGACAGATCTTCATCTGCCCTCCTTCCTATTCGAGAAACGTATCTGGTAGTGGAGAAAACCATGTCAAGTACAAGCAAAGACGCGGTGACGCTGCACGCTAAGCGGTCCAAGAAACCGTCCGATGGCAAAATGCGTCGTAATGTTGAGATTTTCGTACTGTCCGCACCTGCGATTCTTCTGTTCGTCTGCTTTGTGATTCTGCCTATCGTCTTGGGTGCTTATTACGGCTTCTATCAGTGGAAGGGCTACGGACTTCCCTCCAAGACCGGCAAATTCGTCGGTTTCCAGAACTACATCACAGCGCTTAAGGATCCCGCGTTCCAGGCGGCGATTCTGCATACCTTCGAGGTCGTGATCGGCTCGTTGGTCATCCAGCTCCGCTCGCCATCCTGTTCGCATTGCTGCTGAACCAGAAGTTCAAGGGGCGTGGTCTCATCCGCACCCTCATCTTCGTGCCGTATGTCGTTTCCGAGGTCATCGTCGGCACCGGATGGACCTGTTGCTGCAGAAGAAAGGCGCCATCAATGAGATTCTGGCCAACTTCGGCATCAATGGTCCCGATTGGCTGGCCGACCCGAAAATCGCTATTTGGACGCTGCTGTTGCTGATCAGCTGGAAATACGTCGGTTTTGCCGTGATTCTGATGCTTGCCGGCATGCAATCCATTCCCGATGAACTGTATGAAGCGGCCAAGGTGGATGGAGCGAGCTTCTGGCAGATGCAAAGGAGCATCACGCTGCCGCTGCTTGCCCCGACATTGCGAATCTGGGTGTTCCTTTCCATGATCGGATCCCTGCAGCTCTTCGATCTGGTCTATATCGTGTGGGGCAAGTATGTGTCGACCACCGCTGGTGTGTCCACCATGGCCACCTACATGGTGCGTGAAGGTCGTGGAGCCGGCAACTATGGCTATGGTTCCGCCGTTGCTCTGATCATCTTCGTGATCTCTTTGATCATCGCACTCGTCTATCAGAAGTTCGTGCTGAACCGTGACTTGGACGGTGCTGTTACTGAACAGAAAGAAGCCGAGAAGCGTGCCAGGAAGCGCGCAAAGGAAGTGCAGCATCGTGAGGTTGCTGCCCTGGCAAGTGAGGTGAAGTGATGACTGCCGCAACAATCGCAGGACATTCCAACAAAAGCGAGTACAGCAAGAAGAATGGTTACCGCATGTCCTCCAAGACGCCATGGGGCAACCCAATCGTCTACTTCTTCTCCCTGGTGCTTGTGGCTATCTGCGTTACCCCGGTGCTGTACATCATCTTCGGTGGTTTCCGTACCAATTCGCAGATCACCAACCATCCGTCCGGGCTGCCGAACCCATGGGTTCCCGATAACTACAAAGCGGTTATCGAAAGCGACATTTTCTGGACTGAGTTGAAGAATTCCACCATTGTGGGCATCGCCACCATGGTAGGCGTCGTGGTGCTCGGCATCATGGTGAGCTTCGTCATCGCCCGCTACAAATTCCGTTATGCGCCGCTCATGTATGCGTTGTTCTCCGCCGGCCTCATGTTCCCGATGACCGTTGGCATCACACCGTTGTACCTGCTGATTCGCAACATGGGCCTGTCCAATTCGCTGCTGGGACTCATCCTGCCACAGATCGCGTTCGGTCTTCCCCAGACCATCATCATTCTGGTGCCGTTCCTACAGTCGATTCCGAACGAACTGGAAGAGGCGTGCCTTCTTGATGGATGCTCCCGCCTTGGCTTCTTCTGGCGCATGGTCATTCCGCTGTCCATGCCTGGCGTGGCCACCACTGGAATCCTTACCTTCGTGGGAAGCTGGAATGCCTACATGCTGCCGCTGTTCGTGCTCAGTGATGACAGCAAGTACACATTGCCACTTGGCGTACAGATGTTCAGCTCCGAACACTCCGTTGACACCGCACAGGTGTTGGCCTTCACCTCTCTGGCTATGATTCCGGCCCTGATCTGTTTCACCATCTTCCAGAAGAAGATCGTCGGCGGCCTGACAGGTGCGGTCAAGGGCTGACGGAATGTGACAACCCACGCCCGGAAGATGTTTCTTTCCGTCTTCCGGGCTTCATCTCTTATGCAAGAGGTACATTATGAAGATTTCCAACCCGGTGCTCACCGGTTTCCATGCCGACCCTCGATGATCCGCGTCGGTGACACCTATTACATTGCCAATTCCACGTTCGAATGGTTCCCAGGCGTTCGCCTGCATGAGTCCAAGGACCTGGTGCATTGGAACATTCTTCCAAGCCCGTTGAGCCGGTCCAGCCAGCTTGATATGAGAGGAAACCCCTCTTCGGGAGGCATCTGGGCTCCTGACCTAAGCTATGCGGATGGCAGATTCTGGTTGATCTACACTGATGTCAAGGTGGTCAATGGTGCATTCAAGGATTGCACTAATTATTTGGTTACCGCCGAGGACATCCACGGGCCATGGAGCGAGCCGATTCGCATCAACGGGGTCGGTTTTGACGCCAGCCTGTTCCATGACGACGACGGCCGCAAATACTTGGTGCAGCAGACATGGGATTTCCGTGAATACCACCACCAGTTCGACGGTATCACATTGACGGAATTCGACGTCGACACCATGAAGCTCAAGCCAGAAACGGCCCGCACCATCTGGGATGGCACTTCGGTGAAGATCACCGAAGGTCCCCACCTGTACAAGAAGGATGGCTGGTACTACCTGTTCGCCGCAGAAGGCGGCACGGTGTATGAACATCAGGAATCTGTGGCGCGTTCCCGCACCCTTGACGAGCGTTCCTTCGAAGTTATGCCGAATGGCCCGTTCATCGGTAACTTCGACACTCCTGACACCTATTTGCAGAAGCAGGGCCATGGAGCGTTGGTGGACACCCCGTCCGGCGAGTGGTATTACGCCTCCCTATGCGGTCGTCCGTGGCGTCATGATACCGAACCGGCCCATGGCACCCGCGGATGGTGCACGCTCGGACGCGAGACCTCCATCCAGAAAGTCGAATGGGATGAGGACGGTTGGCCGCGCGTGGTCGGAGGTCACGGCGGACAGCGTTACGTTGATGCTCCGAAAGATGCCATCGAGACTTTGGCCCCAACGACGCGTGACGAACATGATGAGTTCGATTCCGGCGAGCTCGGTCCGAATTGGAACACGCTACGCGTCCCGTTCACCGACGCCATGGGCACGGTGGGTGGTGGCAAACTGGCATTGCGTGGTCAGGGCTCGCTGTGCAACCTGTTTGACTTGTCTCTTGTGGCTCGTCGCTGGCAGGCATTTGATTTCGACGCCGAAACCAAGGTGCGTTTCGATCCGAAGAATTACATGCAGATGGCAGGCCTGACCAACTATTACGATGACCTATGCTGGTCATGGGCGTTCGTCACTTGGGATGAGAAACGTCACGCAAGGGTCATCGAAGTGGCTCAGAACGATTTCAACCAGTACACGTCGTTCCTCAAGGATGACGCCATCGTGGTGCCGGACGACGCCGAAGCGGTATGGCTGCGCACCAAGGTCCGCACGGAATACTATTCCTACGAATATTCCTTCGACGGGGAACATTTCACCGAGATTCCGGTCAGGCTCGATGCGAAGATCCTGTCCGACGATTACGTGAACCAACGTTACGGCGGCTTCTTCACCGGCGCGTTCGTGGGACTTGCCTGCGTCGATCTGTCCGGCTACGACGCGCAGGCCGAATTCGACTACTTCGACTATCGGGAGCTTTCCGATAACCAGTAGACAGTGCCGGCTGGCGACAGAGCGTCCGCCGTCAGCCGGCATACTCGACGGGATTGAATTCTATGGGCAATGAGGAGCGGACGAGCATGGTTTTGCAATTGCCGAAACTGCTTGACGACGGTTGCGTGCTGCAGGCCGGTGCGACCATACATATCTGGGGCGCCGGCGACCCTGGACGCGGCGTGCTGGTACGCCTCGATGGCAAGGACCGGACTACGCGGGTGGGGGACGACGGCTCATGGAGTGTGCCGTACGGTCCGATCAAAGCAGGCGGACCGTACGATTTGACGGTGCGTTATGAGGACGGAACCGAATGCATCTCGCGCCAATGCTATGCGGGAGAAGTGTTCCTGTGTTCGGGACAGTCGAACATGGAACTGCCCATGGCTTGGGTGCGTGCGGACTATCCGCTGGAGTGGAATCGTGAGCCTGACCCATTGCTGCGGCAATACAAAGCGATTCCCGATTGTGACTTCAACGGTCCTCGCAGCGATCATGACCATGCGTTCTGGCAGGGGTGCGATGCGGAAACCCTTGGAGATTTCTCCGCGCTCGCCTATTTCTTCGGACGCAGGATCCGTCAGTGGCTGAATGTGCCCGTCGGCCTGTTGAACGTTTCATTGGGTGGATCGCCGATTGAATCCTGGATGGATGCCGACGCATTGCGGGCGTTCCCCGAAGCGCTCGCTGATCTTGAGCCGTATCTTGGCGATGGCGTGGCGTCGAAGAAAATCCGCGATTCCGTTGCCGAACGGGACCGGTGGTACCAAGCGCTTGGATACGAGGCTGTGGCCGATGCCCACCATGAATGGCTGCCATTGATCGCGTGGGACTGTCCGGAATCCAAGAACATCGAGCCGCGCGACGTGGCATGGCATGGCATACGCCTGCGGATGGTACAAGGATCGCGGACTTGCCGGTTTCCGCGGCGAGATTACCATGAGAAAAACCGTGTTCCTGCCTTCGTCGGATGCGGGCAAGCCCGCTCTTATTGCGTCTGGGCACCATGAATGATGCCGACCATACGTGGGTCAATGGTGTGTTGGTCGGTGGGCGTAGCAATGTGTATGAGCCGCGGGACTATCCGGTCGCAGCCGGCGTGTTGCGCGCCGGCGCGAACGAAATCCGCATGCGTCTGGTCGTTGAACGGCCCGGCGGTCGTGTGACGCCCGGCAAACGGATGGCACTGACCATCGGAGACGATGTCTTCGATCTGTCCGGCATTTGGCAGTATGCCGTGACCGCCGAAGCTGACCGCGATTGCCCATTCGAGGATTTCGTCAGATGGAAGCCGACCGGCCTGTACAATGCCATGCTCGCCCCGTGTTTTCCATATGCGGTGCGGGCCGTGTTGTGGTATCAGGGCGAATCGAATACCGGCGATCGCGCCATGCGATATGGTGACGAGCTGAAGGCCATGATTCAATTGTGGCGCGTCAAATGGCATCAGCCGGATATGCCGTTTCTGATCGTCCAGCTTCCAAAATTCGACATCGACGCCATTGAGGATGGAGGCTGGCCACTCGTCCGCGAACAGGAGTGGAACGTCGCGAACGAACTTGAAAACGTTGCGACGGTGGTGACGCTTGACGCCGGCGAGGGCAACGATCTGCATCCGTATGACAAGAAGCTCGTCGCGGATCGCGTGTTCAATGCCGCGATGGATTTGGTATACGGTCGCCAGGCTCAGCCTCAACCGGCCGTGGAAACCATCGAGGTCTGCGGAGATCTGTTGCGGATGCACTGTGTGTGGCGGAGTCGCTCGGACGAGCGGATCCGATCGGAGGGCCGCCGGCTGATGACGTTGGACGGTGACGCTCCCCAGGAAATCGAATTTCTATGGCGCGACTGCGCCACATCCGCGCGGGCCGAGGCATGGCTAGACGGCTGTGATATCGTGGCGCGCATGACGGCGCGCAGGCCAGATGAGGTGCGGTACGCGTGGAGCAACAATCCGGAATCCGGACTCATATGCGACGGCGACGGCATGCTGATTCCGCCGTTCCGCCTGACATTGCCCACGGACGATGATAAGGGGATTCATGCGTAGACAGGTCGCGCTTCGACAAGGACTCGTCGATGGATTCTCCGATACGGACTCTGTAATTACCGTGTTTCGTGGCATCCCCTATGCCAAGCCTTCCCGTTGGCGCATTACGATTTGTCTCGTGTCATGATTCGGTATTGGACGAATTTCGCGGCGACGGGCGATCCGAACGGTTCCGGATTGCCCGAATGTCCGGCGTGCGGACCCAATGGCCAACGATACATGCTGCTCGGCGGGTGCCACGATACATCGGATAGTATGTCGTATGCCAGGTCAAGTAGATGAATATAGTATAGTGTGAGCGTTCACTATAGCGTGGTGGAAATCGTGACGAAGGAGACGGGCATGACGAAGGAGACGGAGACGCTGATCGCGTCCGACGAGGATCTGACTAGGCTGTTCGCCGGCAAGCCGACGCAATACCGCAAATCGAAGTCGCTGCCGAAGTTTACTGGCGAGGCCATGCGTACCTGCGCCACGATCAACCGCATCTTCTTCGATGATCCTGACGAGGCCTACCGCCTGTTCCACGAGCTCGTTCCCGACGCGGGGGAGGGCGTACAATTCACGCCGCCGTTCAATGTGGATTATGGCATCGGCCTGACCATTGGCCGCGGCACGTTCTTGAACAAGGATTTCATGGTGTGCGGCGGCGGATATGTAACGCTTGGCGAGGATTGCCTGATCGGCCCGCGTTGTACCATTGCCACGCCGAATCATGCCTTGGATGCAGCAACGCGACTGGCTGGCTGGGAACATGCTTCGCCGGTGACGATTGGTGACAACGTGTGGTTTGGTGCGAACGTTACGGTCACGCCTGGCGTCACGATTGGCTCGAATTCCATTATCGGCGCGGGTTCTGTGGTTACACGAGACATTCCCGCCAATTCGATCGCAGTTGGCAATCCGGCGCATGTAATCCGCGAGATTCCCGAACGCGATCCCGCCTTCGCCGATGTTGAGGGTATCGTCTGACGTTGGGTTACGGTGTTCCCTCAGAGCGAATTCGCGTGTTGCCCTACTGCTAGACGTGTTGTTGCACGATTTCAGTTTTGACCTCACGATTTGATTGGAATATCGCACGATTTTGTTTGAGACGAAAATGGGTGCCGTTGCGGTTGGTTGTGACGGCACATTTTGCGTTGTTTTAGTGCGATTTATGCTGATTGATCAGCGCGGGCCTTTGCGTAGGCTTCGTATACGGCTTCAGTCGGTTCGCCGGTTTCCACGCCGTCGATGGTGAGCTGCCATGCGGGCGGTTCCGTTTCGCCGGACAGCACCCAGCGGCCTGACGGGCGGCGCCGATGGCAACATACTCGTCGGTGGTCGGGCGGGTCACGTCCATGCCGAACACGCTCGGCGCGAGCGTGCGGATTGCCTTGGACTTCGCGCCGCCGCCGATAAGCAGAATGCGGGAAATCTCAGCGCCAAGCGAACGGATAAGCTCTAGGCAGTCGCGCTGGGAGCACAGCAAGCCTTCGACGACGCGCGGGCCATGTTCTCGCGTGTGGTGTTGGCCAGCGTCATGCCGGAAAGGGTTGCGGTCGCGTCCGGACGGTTCGGCGTGCGTTCGCCGTCGAAATACGGCACCAGCGTAATACCGCCGGCGCCCGGTTCGGAAGCGAATGCCAGGGATGCGAGTTCGTCGTAGTCGACGCCGAGGGCCGCACGGCCGGCGTCAAGAATGCGCGATCCGTTGATGGTGCAGGCCAGCGGCAGGTAGTGGCCGGTGCAGTCGGCGAAGCCGGAAACGGCACCGGTCAAATCGTAGGTCGGATTTTCGGAAATGGCTGCTGCCACGCCGGAAGTGCCCAATGAAACGGAAACGTCACCCACGCTCATGCCAAGTCCGAGGGACGCCATGGCGTTGTCGCCGCCGCCCGGTGCGATGATGCAACCACCCTCAACGTTCTTGCCGGCGATTTCCGGGCTTGCCTTGACTGCGGCGGCATCGTGCGGTCCAAGCACGGTCGGCAGCATGATTGCGTTGGCGTGCTCGCGTGCCGCTTCGGTACCTTCCGCTGGCTCAAGCACCATGGCGATCAGATCGCGGCGGTATTCGTTGGAAGCGGCATCGTAATAGATGGTGCCGGAAGCGTCGGAACGGTCGGTGAACAGCGCTTCCAAGTGTGCGTCCTCGCCTTCCGCGACCGGGCCGTAGCCGGCGATACGCCAGCTCAGCCAATCGTGCGGCAGGCAGATCGCGGCGATCTTCTTAGCGTTTTCCGGTTCGTTTTCAGCCACCCACGCCACCTTGGTTAGCGTGAAGGAAGCAACGGGGGAGGAGCCAACGGCCTTGACCCAACGCTGCTTACCACGTGCAATCACATCTTCCGGTTCGCCTTCTTCGGCGGGACCTCGCCCATCTTTTCGATGAGGCCGCGCCTGCGGCGCCGAGCTTATATCGTTCCACAGCATGGCGTCGCGAATCACGTTGCCTTGCTGGTCGAGAATCACCATGCCGTGCTGCTGACCGCCAACGGCCAGTGCTTCAACATCGTCAAGTCCGCCGGCCTGCTGGGCTGCCTCGAGGAACGCGTCCCACCAGAATTTCGGGTCAATAGACGTGCCGTTGGGGTGTTTGGCCTGGCCAAAGCGCACCATTTCACCGGTTTCGGCGTCGGTCACGCGCACTTTGCAGGACTGGGTCGAGGTGTCGACGCCGGCCACGAGAGTTCGAGTCATTGTGTCTCCTTGCAGTGAGCTGGCGCAACGAAGTGCAAGGAATTCGCACGGTCCGCCACCTCATTTAGTTAGATGAATGAACTATAATGTCTAGTGTACCATCATAAAGTGATTTGACTATAGAGACGGTGCGCTTTTCGGCAAAGACGCGTCAAAGAGGAGGGAACCATGGCTACACTGCGGAGTATCAATCAAGACGATTTGCGAAACCATAATCTTTCCGTGGTGCTCGACTCGCTGTTGCGTGCCACCGAACCAATGAGTCGCGCCGATCTTGCCAAGAAAACCGGATTGACCAAAGCGGCCATGTCGGTATTGGTGTCGTTGATGCTCGACAATGAGATTCTGGTGGAAGGCGCGCCTTCCGGCCAATCGCTGTATGGGCGCCCCAGCATTCCGCTTGAAATCAAAGGTGGATGCCTGTGCGGCATGGGATTGCAGGCCAACACCGACGGTTATGGCGTGGTGGTGCTCGATCTTGACGGTTCCGTTGTGGGGGAGCAGTGGGTCGACGCCGACATGGCCAACGCCGACGAGCGGGCGATTTTCGCCCGTCTCGACGAACTGGCTTTGCAGCAGGAAGAAGCGCTTGCCAAGAAAGGTTATGTGCTTGCCGGTACCGGTTTGGCATTGCCGGGTCTCGTCACCGATGATATGCGATTGCTTAGCGCGCGCAATCTCGGTTGGGAACGTTTGGATCTCAAGCAGTTCGATGTGGCCAAGCGACTTGATCCTGTTGCCTGCAACGAGGCCAATGCCGCCGCGTTGGCACAGGTTCCCGGCTATGCCACGCAGCGTAAGGATTCTGGGCGGATCAAGCCGACGGATTCGTTTCTTTACATGTCGACCGAGTGGGTATCGGCGGTGCAGTGATCCGCGAAGGGCGTGTGATGAGCGGTGATCACGGTTTCGGTGGCGAATTGGGCCATGTTTCCGTCGACATGCGCGGTCCCGTCTGCCGTTGCGGCCGTCGCGGCTGCCTTGAAGTGTATGCGGCAGGCGTTCCATGGTGAGCGCGGCCGGAATCGCCAGCAGCGATGCCGCCGCGACCCGCAGCGCCATCGACGAATTGATCGACCGCTGGCACCAGCACGATGCGCAGACTGTGGCCGTTGTGGAAAAAGCATTGGAGGCCATGGCTTCCGTAATCGCATCGACCATCAATGTCTGTGACGTCGACGTGGTGATGCTCGGCGGCTTGTGGGCGCGTTTCGAACCTGAACTGATTCGCAGAATCGAACGCATGGTACGCCCGCAAGTGCTGGCGTATCCGGAAGTCGAGGCAAGCGTGCTTGTGGCGGATATCGTCGATCGTCCGGCTTGATGGGCGCTGCGGAAATCGGTTTGCGACGCTTTATCGACAATCCGCTGCGTTTCATGAAGCAAAACTAGTCCACCCATTTGCTAAACTTGCCAAGTTGGCATGTTCGCATGTTGCAACGTGGGGCGTTAGCTCAGTCGGTTAGAGCATCGGACTCATAATCCGCCGGTCCACGGTTCAAGCCCGTGACGCCCCACTCTTTCACAAAGTCAAGGCTTCTGATATACTCTGCAAGGTTATCCGGTTCACGCTCTGCCATAGGGGCTCAGCGACCCGGGTCCCCCGAATCTCTAGGAGACAAACTATGAAGCAGGGTATCCATCCTGATTACCACGCAGTGCAGGTCACCTGCTCTTGCGGCAACACCTTCGTCACCCGTTCCACCTACAGCGGCGATCACATGACCGTCGACGTGTGCTCCAGCTGCCACCCGTTCTACACCGGCAAGCAGAAGATCCTCGACACCGGTGGTCGCGTGGCACGCTTCGAGAAGCGTTACGGCAAGAAGGCCAAGTGAGTCTTATTGCTTAGGCAATGAAAAACGCCAGTCCGATTATGGGCTGGCGTTTTTCATTATGCAACGGATGCGCATGCGCTGGCGTGCATGCGATCGGGATATTCGTAAGATGCGTGGAATGCCTGCGAAATACCGCGCTTCGGCAGCGTTTCCAAGGCACCTTATATGATGGACAGGTTGAGTGGAGTTCAGCGAAATGTTCACGCTGAAGCGCAGATTACGAGCAGACAGAAAAGGCGTACATTGGCAGACGAGCAGTTCCCCGCGGCAGTTACCGCACTTGAGGAATATCACAATATCGAACAGCAGATGGCCGAGCCGGAAGTCGCGTCGAACCCGGAAAAGATGCGTAAGCTGGGACGCCGTCACGCCGAGCTGGGCGTCATCGTTTCCGCATACACCGCATACAGGCAGGTGAAAGACGATCTGGAGGCAGCCAAGGAAATGGCTTCCGAAGATCCGGATTCGCGGAAGAGGCGAAACGTTTGGAGAGCGAGCTTCCAGCGGCGGAAGAGAAGCTGCGTACCGCGTTGATTCCGCGCGATCCCGATGATGCGCGTGACACGATCATGGAAATCAAGGCGGGCACCGGCGGCGAGGAAGCGGCGCTGTTCGCGGGCGATCTGCTACGCATGTACATGCGATATGCGGAAAAGCGCGGTTGGACCGTCACCCTGCAAAGCGAAAACACCACCGAGCTGGGTGGCGTCAAAGACGTGCAGCTTGCCATTCGCGCCAAGGGCACTCCCGCTCCGGAAGACGGTGTATGGGCGTCCCTCAAGTATGAGGGTGGCGTGCATCGCGTGCAGCGTATCCCCGTCACCGAATCGCAGGGCCGTATTCAGACGTCCGCGGCCGGTGTCATTGTGTTCCCGGAAGCCGACGAAGACGATGATGAGATTGAAATCGATCAGAAAGATCTGAAAATCGACATCTTCATGAGCTCTGGCCCGGGCGGCCAGTCCGTGAACACCACGTATTCCGCCGTTCGCATGACCCACATTCCGACCGGCATCGTGGTGAGCATGCAGGACGAAAAGAGCCAGATTCAGAATCGTGCGGCCGCGTTGCGCGTGTTGAAGAGCCGTCTGCTTGCCATGAAGCACGAGGAGGAAGCCGCACAGGCTGCCGACATGCGTCACTCCCAGGTGCGCTCGCTGGATCGTTCCGAACGCATCCGCACTTACAACTTCCCTGAAAACCGCATCGTCGACCATCGTACGAACTACAAGGCCTACAATCTCGACGCCGTGCTTGACGGCGACCTGCAGGCTGTGATCGACAGCGACATTCAGGCTGACGAAGCCGATCGCTTGGCCAATCAGAAGTAAAGGCGGCCGATGGCTACCGTATTCGAACTCGTGCGATCCGCTTCGGCCATGTTGCGTGCGTCCGGTGTTGACACTCCGGAGCACGATGCCAAATTATTGGCCGCCGAAGTCTTCGGCGTCGACCTGCAGACCGTCGACAAGGCCATGCTGATGGGAAGCGAAACATCCGAACTGGCGAAGCAAGGCGCGAAGCAGAGCGGTGAAGACGCTGCGTTGAAGCGATTCCACACCATGGTGGATCGCAGGTCCAAGCGTGAACCGCTGCAACATATCACCGGCCACGCGCCCTTCCGCTACCTCGATCTGAAGGTTGGTCCGGGCGTGTTCATTCCGCGTCAGGAAACCGAACTCGTGGTGCAGGAAGGTGTCGACTGGATCACCAAGCACGGCATGTATTCGGCGAAAGTGGTCGATCTGTGCGCGGGAAGCGGCGCAATCGGCCTGTCATTCGTGACAGAAGTGCCCGGCAGCGAGGTGTGGGCGGTCGAAAAAAGCGAGCAAACCGCGCAATGGACCCGCGTCAATCTCAACGAAACCGCAAAAAAGTACCCCAGCATCGCCAGCAACTATCATCTGGAAATCGCTGATGCCACGCAAATGCCGACACTGAACCAGCTGGACGGCACGATCGATATCGTGCTCACCAATCCTCCGTATGTGCCTCTTGCGGATATTCCGCAGCAACCGGAAGTACGCGACTACGATCCCGATCTTGCGCTATACGGCGGTTCCGCAGATGGCACGCTTATTCCGGAACGCATTATCGCCCGTGCCGCAAAACTGCTGAAAAACGGCGGTTTGCTGGTAATGGAACACGATATTACGCAAGGTGAACGATTGTCTGCATTCGCGCTGTCATATGGATTCAGCAATGTGATGGTGCATAACGATTACACAGGTCGCCCGCGATACATGACCGCGAAAAGCAGTGATGCAACGCGTCTCAGAATAAGAGATTTTTCCAAGAGAACGTGGTTTTTCTGTTGCAATAGAGTTCCAGCTGGAAGTCCGACCATTGCATTAGACCAGTTCAGCGGTAAGCATACCGGTTGCGGAAGCATCCACAAGATGAGGCGTCCGGTTGCGCTGACAGGAAGAGAAGGAACGGCAGTGAAAATCAAGAATGCCGAAAAACTGGCCGCACTCTGTCTTGCGGCGGTTATGGGAGTGAGTGTTACAGCCTGTTCGGGCGGCAACATGTACGCCACCAGTAATGAGAGCGCCACCATCGCGGATAACGATGTGATCACCATCGGCTCGGTCACCACCAATTCCGGTGCAGCCGCAGCCTATGGCGAAGCGAAGTGAACGGGTTCAAACTGGCGGTCAAGGAAATCAACGCCGATGGGGGAATCTTCGGCAAACAGATCAAACTGGAATCCATGGACGACAAGGGTGATGTGATCGAGCATCCAACGCCTTTAACCGTCTGGCCGGCGACAAGAACGTGATCGCCGTGCTCGGACCGACCATTTCGTCAACCTCCGGTGCCGTCGCGCCGCTCGCCGACCAGAACCAGATGCCGACCATCGCTCCGGCCGCAACCGCCGATTCCGTGGAAACGGGCGGATACCTGTTCCGCACCTGCTTCAAGGACTCCTACCAGGGCGAGATCGCCGCCAAGTATGCGGCCGAAACATTGAAGGTCAAGAAAGTGGCCGTGCTGTATGGCACGGGCGATCCGTATTCGTCTGGTGTGGGCAAGGCTTTTGTCGCGGCGGCGAAGAAGAACGGACTCGACGTGGTGGCGGAAGAGAATTCCTCTAGCGCCGACGATACCGAATACTCGTCGCAGCTGCAGAAAATCGAAGCTTCTGGTGCGGAATTCCTATATGCGCCGTACTACTATTCCACGGTTGGCCCGTACATTGTGCCACAGACGCGAGCGGTCGGCTATGAGGCTACATCATGGGCCCCGACGGCTACGACGGCCTCAAAACCACGGGAAACAAAGCGAACTACAACAAGGTGCTGTACACCACGCATTATTCGCCGGATGACAAGTCCAACACGAAGGTGCAGCAGTTCATCACCTCGTACAAGAAGGCCAATAACGGCGAATCGCCGAACACCTTCACCGCGCTCGGTTACGATTCCGTCTACATGTTCAAGCGGGCCATCGAACAAGCCGGTGAAAACGCCACTCGTGCCGATATTCGCAACGCCATCGCAGGTATGAGCTTCTCCGGCGTGACCGGCGCATTCACGCTCGACAAGCATGGTTCTCCGAAGAAATCGGTGATTGTGCTGGAAATGAGCGACGGCGAACCGACATACAAAGACACCATCCAGCCGGCGAAATAGCGAAAAAACGCGAGGAATCAAGAAAAACAAGACTTCAACTGACGAAACAACAAGAAAGGAGGGATGATGAGCGATTCGGTCATTATGTTCATCGGTCAGATCTTCAACGGTCTGAAAATCGGCAGCGTGTATTCGCTTGTGGCCCTCGGCTACACCATGGTGTACGGCATCATCCGACTGATCAATTTCGCGCACGGCGACTTCATCATGGTCGGCTCCTACGCGCTGATGCTTACCATTCCGTTCATTATCGCCTGCGGTCTGCCCGCATGGTTCGCCGTGATTCCGGCGGTGCTTGTGTGCGTGGCGGTGGGTATTATCGTGGAAAGGGCCGCGTACAAGCCGGTGCGTGAAAAAGGCAATAATATGACGGCGCTGATCACTGCGATCGCCATGAGCCTGCTGCTTGAAAACGGCTCCCAGGCGCTGTTCGGCGCTGATTATCAGACCGTGCCAACCATCGTTGAAATTCCAACGCTGGTGCTTGGCAAACTCAAAATCGACGGAGCGACCATCATAACGGTGCTGCTCGGCATCGCCATCATGGTCGCGTTGCAGCTGTTCGTCTCCCTCACCAAGCAGGGCAAGGCCATGCGTGCGGTGTCCGAAGACAAGGAAGCGTCGATTCTGATGGGCATCAACGTGAACTCCACCATCACGTTGACCTTCGCCATCGGCTCCGGCCTGGCTGCGGTGGCGGCGCTTATGTACTGCATTTCCTACCCGCAGGTCTCTCCGATGATGGGTGCCATGCTGGGCTTGAAAGCGTTCGTCGCCGCGGTGCTTGGCGGCATCGGTTCCATTCCGGGCGCTATGGTCGGTGGCTTGCTGATCGGCGTGGCCGAGAGTCTTACCAAGCGTATATCGGTACGATTACGGCCGGTGTGATCACGTCGCGTTCTCCGACGCCATTGTGTTCGGCATTCTCATCATCGTGCTGCTGGTCAAGCCGTCCGGTCTGATGGGCGAGCCGGAAAGCGAGAAGGTGTGATTATGAAGAAATCAATGCTTTCCACGAAGCAATCGTATGCATTGTGTGCCATTGGCGTGCTTGTGCTGTTCGGCATTCTTGTTGCGGTATGTGAAACGGGCGCTATTTCCCTGTATGTCAAGGGTATTCTCATGACTTGCTGCATTGCGGTGATCATGACCACGTCGTTGAATCTGACGATCGGTGTGCTCGGACAGCTTACGCTCGGCTGCTGCGGTTTCGAGGCGATCGGCGCATATTCCGCCGCGTTGATGAGCAAGCTGCTGGTTGCCAACGGCGTTCAGATGGATGATACGGTGCGTTTCCTGCTGGTCACGTT
>ENA-OQIC01000097-OQIC01000097.1-human-gut-metagenome-genome-assembly--contig:-NODE-97-length-37435-cov-2.454594_pt1 | contig 37435 bp, 48 predicted proteins | sample MGYA00242572_ERZ504736 | MGnify/ENA primary metagenome ERZ504736 (study PRJEB26092, sample SAMD00036201) | human gut metagenome | host: Homo sapiens | study: EMG produced TPA metagenomics assembly of...
GGTCTTATAAACTTCATGAATAGACTCGGAAATATAAGTCGTCATATCGAACGGAACCTCATAGCTCAGCCTTCAGGGAAGTTTTTACTGATTTCATCCATCGCCTCTTTTACACTTTTCGCTACTTCCATTGCGTTAGCGCCCGGAAGCATATAAATTCCCAGAACGGCAGCATTCTTACCATTGATGCCACTCTCCGTACTATATGATGAGGCTTCCAGTGAAACTCGTGCCACATCGCGCAGACGAATGATAGAGCCATTTGTATTGGCACGAATCACAATATTTTCGAATTGTTCTACAGTAGAAAGACGTCCCTGCGTAGTGATAGGGATTGTCACATCGAGCCCCTTCACCGGTTGCTGCCCAAGTACACCGGCAGCCGATTCACGGTTCTGATCCTTCAAAGCATTCTGCAAATCCTGCACAGTCAGCCCGAAGTTAGCCAATTTATCCGGTTCTGCAGATTTGCATGGCATAATAACGGCTACCGATATTCGACACACGTCCTACTCCCGGAATACGGCGGATTACATCGAGTACATTAATCGTCGCAAAATTACTCAAATAGATTTCGTCAAATTTCGGATCGGACGACATCAATGTAAGGGTCATCAACTGGCTGGGCGCCTGCTTTTCAACTGAAATTCCGTTTTGAATAACTTCAGCCGGCAAACGGCTTTCCGCCAGCTTCACCCGGTTCTGAATTTCTACAGCGGCCAGATCCGGATCGGCAGAAACATCAAAAGTAACCGTTGCCGAGAAGCCTCCGGAATTGGAACTGTTCGACTCCATATAAAGCATACCCGGTGTTCCGTTAATCTCCTGTTCGATGGGAGTTGCTACAGCCTGCGAAACCGTAAGCGCACTGGCTCCCGGATAAGAGGCACTGATCTTCACTACCGGAGGAGTGATCTGCGGATACTGGTCGACAGGCAACATGGTCAGTCCGATGATGCCGATGATGACTATCAGTATCGAGATAACGATCGAGAAAACAGGTCTATCTATAAAAAAACTAACTTTCATATTCAGTAAGGTCTCACCCCGCCCCTCTCCCAACGAGAGGGAGGAAGAGTTTCTTTTAAATTATACGTTTTTATCTATCTCAGGAAAAGGGAATCACTCAGTCTCTTTTTTCTCAGCTGACGGCTGGGGTAAAGTAGCTCTCACTTTCATTCCCGGTGTCAGCTTGTGATACCCTTCCACCACCACTTCTTCACCTGCACCCAAACCTCTCTCCACAACGAGTTTATTACCAAATTCAGGTCCCAACTCAATGAACCGTTTCTCTGCCGTAGAATCTCTGCGCATCACATAAATATATGCTCCGCCTTTCTCGATAGTCACTGCTTTATGCGGTACAACGATGGCTCCTTCACGTACATCCAAGAGCAGCTTTACCTTCGTAAACTGTCCCGGAAGCAATACCTGTTTCGGGTTCGGCATCTCCGCTCTTACCGAAAAAGTACCGGTCTGCGGATCTACCTGAGGTTCGGCAAAATCCACATATCCTTTATAAGGGTATACCGTATTATCCGCTAAGGTAATGGTGATGTTCGGCTGCCAGGAACGGGAAGAGTCCTGCTGACCGATATTGATATTACGTTCTTTGCTCTTCAGATAATCCAGAGCAGTCATGCTGAAGTCCACCAGCACCGTATCACTCTTCACAACTGTAGCCAAAGCGATTTTCCACCCGGTCCCACCAGTGTCCCCAAATCCACATTACGTTCGCTGATATGTCCGGACAACGGCGAACGGACCAATGTATAACCCAACTCCAACTCTGCCTGCGCCAGGTCCGCCTCACTCATGGCAACGGTTGCCACCGCACTTTCATAGGCCGCCTCCGCATTGTCCAGATCTAACTGGCTGGCCGCATTCTGGGCATACAAAGGCTTGATACGTTCCAAATCCCGCTTTGCTTTCAATGCCTGTGCTTCATCTTTTTTCAGTTGTGCCCGTGCTTTATCTGCCTTTGCACGATATTGATCCTGATTGATCACAAAAAGCACCTGATTTTTATTCACATACGTTCCCTCGGCAAAGAGCATACTTTCCAGATACCCCTCCACACGGGCCCGCACTTCCACAAATTGTTGTGCACGTATGCGCCCCACATACTCACCGAAAATCTCTACATTATCCTTTCTGCGGGCTCTACAATCACAGTCGGCACTTCCGGCTCTACTTTATGTGGTCGTGTCAGAATCCAGTAAATGCCTGCCACCAAAGCCAAACAGACAATGCCTGCAATTGTTCTTTTTCTCCTCAGTTTTAGCTCTTTTCTCGTAAAAAACAGTCTCATGCTTGTTTGTATTATTAAAATTAACTTATCCTTTATTAGCTACCTTACAAATCAGATACCAAATTATACCTGAACCGATCTTTTCAACTAAAAGCGCCTCCATACGTCTTACAAAGGCAATTTTAATGATTTACCGAACTTAGCTGCCATTCGTTAAAAGTGTGGAATTATGCCCATTAGTGTAGAATAATTCCACAAAAGGGCCGCAAAGATAATTCTTTTCTGCATAAGTTCCATAACTTTCACTTTTAATGGCATTCGCTACTTATTTATCAAATAATAGTATAAATTTGTAGTAACATTCATAATAACACTATAATGAAAAAACATTTGTCATTGATATTAGTTCTGTTACCGGTACTTTTTCTGGCACTCCCCGCTCTGGCACAAGAACGTAAAAAAGTCGGAGTGGTACTCAGTGGAGGAGGTGCAAAAGGGGTAGCACATATCCAGGCACTGAAAGTCATAGAAGAAGCCGGCATTCCGATCGATTATATAGTAGGTACCAGTATGGGATCCATTATCGGCGGATTATACTCTATCGGATATACTCCTCAGCAATTGGACAGCATGGTGCGCAAACAGGACTGGATGTTCTTACTGAGCGACCGGGTGAAACGTAGCGCCATGTCACTCAATGAACGTGAAAAGTCAGAAAAATATGTTTTTTCGTTTCCGTTTACCAAAAGTCCCAAAGATGCAGTTTCAGGTGGCATCATAAAAGGACAAAATCTGGCCAATCTTTTTACGGAACTGACAGTGGGATATCACGATTCCGTAGATTTCAACAAACTTCCCATCCCCTTTGCCTGCGTTTCACAAAATATCGTAAATGGCGAACAGATTGTGTTCCACAATGGAATACTTGCCACAGCTATGCGGGCCAGTATGGCTATTCCGGGAGTATTCACCCCGGTACGGAAGGATAGTATGATCCTGATTGACGGCGGCATGATCAACAACTACCCTGTAGATGTGGCCAGATCGATGGGTGCGGATATCATCATCGGGGTAGATGTACAAAACAATCTGAAAGGAATCGACAAACTAAACAGCGCTCCGGACATACTCTCTCAAATCATCGACCTGACAACTAAAAACAACCATCAAAGCAATGTCGGCCTGACCGATACTTATATAAAGGTAAATGTAGAAGGATATTCCTCGGCCAGTTTTACTCCTGTAGCCATCGACTCCCTGATGCACCGGGGAGAAGTAGCAGCCCGCAAGCAATGGGCTTCTCTGCTCGCTCTCAAAAAGAAAATCGGCATTGCAGACACGTTCGTACCCCAATCGCACGGCCCTTATACCATGTTCTCAAAGGACCGGACCCTGCATGTGAAAGAAATCACCTTCTCCGATGTAGAAGAAAACGATAAGAAATGGTTAATGAAGAAATGTAAACTGCAAGAAAACAGCAGAATCAGCATGCGTCAGATTGAGCAGGCACTGTTCATCCTGCGTGGAAACCAGTCTTACTCAAATGCCAGTTATACACTGACCGATACTCCCGAAGGTTACAAACTAAACTTCCTGCTAGAGAAAAAGTACGAGAAAACGATTAATGTAGGCATCCGGTTCGACTCGGAAGAGATAGCTTCATTATTAATAAACGCTACGGCACAGTTAAAGACTCATATTCCCTCCAAAGTCTCCGTCACCGGGCGATTGGGCAAACGATACATGGCACGGGTAGACTATACATTGGAGCCGATGCAACAACGAAACGTCAACTTTTCGTACATGTTCCAATACAATGACATCAACATTTACGATCATGGTGACCGTGCCTATAACACTACTTACAAATATCATTCCGGTGAGTTTGGATTTTCGGATGTATGGTATAAAAACTTTCGGTTTGGGTTCGGAGCACGAATCGAGTATTTCAAATACAAAGATTTCCTCTTCAAGAAACCGGAATTTACGATGAATGTCAATTCCGAATATTTCATCAGCTATTTTGCACAATTACGTTACAACACTTTCGACAAAGGGTATTTTCCATCTAAGGGAAGTAACTTCTCCGGAGCTTATTCGCTGTACACAGACAACTTTGCCCGATATAACGGACATGCCCCCTTCTCTGCACTCAGTGCTTCCTGGGAAAGTGTATTCTCCATAAGTAACCGCCTGACATTGATCCCGGCACTTTATGGCAGGGTATTGATCGGCCAAGAGATCCCTTATGCTTATGAAAATGCGTTAGGAGGCGATGTATTCGGCCGTTACCTTCCTCAACAACTCCCGTTTGCAGGAATTTACAATATAGAACTAACTCACAATTCCGTTGCCGTGGCTTCCTTGAAACTACGCCAACGCATGGGTAGCAAACATTATATCACGTTGGCCGGAAATTTCGCCTTGAGTGATGACAATTTTTTCAAAATCCTGAAAGGTAACCGGATTTACGGTTGCAGTATCGGATACGGCCTGGACAGTATGTTCGGTCCGTTGGAAGCTTCATTAGGATATTCCAATCAATCCAAAGACGTGGGATTCTACGTAAATTTAGGATTCTCTTTTTAAGAAACTTAACCCGTATCCCGATAGGGTGTAGCCTTATGAAGCAAAGGGTGTAGCCATCCGGACAATAGGGTGTAGCTCTGCCTTGCGGATGGCTACACCCTATTTCGGTCCCTTCTCAGACGACCGGACAACCGGACAGACAGAGCACGGATTTATTTAATTATTTCAAATTTATTACTCAGAACCAAAGAAAGTCATTATCTTTACCGAAAATATTTTCTATATATCACATAAAACATTTGGAATAATGGCAAAGAGAAGAGAACTTAAAAAAAACGTAAATTATATCGCAGGTGAATTATTTTCAGAGTGTCTGATCAACAGTAAGTTTATACCGGGTACCGACAAAAAGAAAGCTGACGAGTTGATGGTGGAAATTATGAAAATGCAAGATGAATTCATCAGTCGAATCAGTCATACAGAACCGGGTAACGTGAAAGGATTCTACAAAAAATTCCGTTCGGACTTCAATGCAAAGGTAAATGAAATCATCGACGCTATCGCGAAACTGAATTAAGAATGAAGAAAGCAATATATAGCTTTATCTACTATCACCTGTTGGGGTGGAAAACCAATGTAACGGTACCGAACTATGATAAATGTGTAATCTGTGCGGCACCTCATACAACGAATATGGACCTCTTTATCGGTAAACTGTTTTATGGAGCGATAGGCCGTAAAACCAGTTTCATGATGAAAAAGAGTGGTTTTTCTTTCCTTTAGGAATCTTGTTCAAGGCCGTAGGCGGCATTCCCGTAAATCGAGGACGCAAAAGCTCACTGGTAGAACAAATGGCAGAGGTCTTTGCCAAAAGACCTAAGTTTCATCTTGCAATCACTCCCGAAGGAACCCGTAAACGCAACCCCAACTGGAAAAAAGGATTCTACTACATCGCATTGAAAGCGCAAGTCCCTATTGTGCTGATCGGAATCGATTACAATACGAAAACAGTTACCTCCACCAAAGCAATCATGCCCAGCGGAGACATTGAAAAGGATATGCGTGAAATAAAACTTTATTTCAAAGATTTCAAGGGAAAACATCCCGAGAACTTCTCCATTGGAGACGTTGAATGATTATTCATGAAAATCTCGATTGTACAGACAGATATTATCTGGGAAAATAAACAGGAAAATCTCCGTTTGCTCCGCGAAAAGCTATCACCTCTTCGCGGAACAACGGAGATTGTTGTTTTACCGGAGATGTTTACAACAGGATTCAGCATGAACAGCCGGCTATTAGCCGAACCGGTTTCCGGTACCACGCTCCGGAGTCTCAAAAATTATGCCATAGAATTTCATTTGTCATTGGCCGGGAGTTTCATTTGTGAAGAACAAGGTTCTTATTATAACCGGGCTTTCCTGATCACTCCCGATGGACAGGAATTTTACTATGACAAACGCCACCTCTTCCGCATGGGACACGAAGCGGAACATTTTTCGGCAGGCAGCCGGAAAGTGATCATTCCCTACAATGGTTGGAACATCTGCCTGCAGGTATGTTACGACCTCCGCTTTCCTGTCTGGAGCAGGAATGTGAACAATGAATATGACCTCCTTATATATGTAGCCAGTTGGCCGACTCCACGTATTCAGGCATGGAATACATTATTATGCGCACGTGCCATTGAAAATCAATGTTATGTATGCGGTGTGAACCGTATAGGACAGGACGGCAACGGGCTCTGTTATCCGGGGTATTCCGCTTTATATGGACCTAAAGGAGAAAACCTGGCAGGAACTCCCGATTCGGAAGAAAAAATACAAACCATTGAACTTAGCCTGGAAGCCCTCACTACTTTTCGTCATAAATTCCCTTGCTGGAAAGATGCAGACCCCTTTCTCCTTTACTAAATATCCAAGCCTAAATTTCCGTATTTACTAAAAATATCTCTTGAATTATAGTATATAAATGCAAAAAAGTATCTAATTTTGCCAGACAATCAATTTATTGTACCAAAAAACAAACCCTAATTTAACTCATAACACGAATGTTAACCCAATTAATTAATGCACGTATACTCACCCCCCAAGGATGGATGAAAGACGGTTCCGTGCTTATCAGAGACAATAAGATTTTAGAAGTCACAAACTGCGATCTGGCCGTTATCGGAGCTGAACTTATTGACGTCAAAGGTATGTATGTAGTCCCCGGTGGAGTAGAAATCCACGTGCATGGTGGTGGAGGCCGCGACTTTATGGAATGTACGGAAGATGCTTTCCGGGCAGCGGTCCATACTCACATGAAACATGGCACAACAAGTATCTTCCCCACACTGTCATCATCTACAGTCCCCATGATTCAACAAGCTGCAGAAACCTGTACCAAGTTGATGGAAGAGAAAAACAGCCCTATCCTGGGACTGCACCTCGAAGGTCATTACCTGAACATGAAAATGGCAGGAGGACAAATTCCGGAAAACATTAAAAATCCTGATCCGAATGAATACATTCCGATCGTAGAACAGTATCATTGCATCAAGCGTTGGGATGCTGCTCCGGAACTTCCGGGAGCCATGCAATTCGGTAAATATATTGCTGCCAAAGGCATACTGCCTTCCGTAGCACATACACAAGCCGAATTTGAAGATATCCGTACAGCTTATGAACCGGATACACTCATGCAACCCACTTCTATAATGCAATGCCCGGCTTCCACAAACGCAGAGAGTACAAGTACGAAGGTACAGTCGAAAGCATTTATCTGTTGGATGACATGACAGTAGAAGTAGTAGCCGACGGTATTCACGTCCCCCTACGATCCTGAGACTCGTATATAAAATAAAAGGTGTGGAAAGAACCTGTCTGATCACCGATGCCCTTGCATGTGCCGATAGTGATAGCAAAGAGGCTTTCGACCCGCGCGTAATTATCGAAGACGGAGTCTGCAAACTGGCCGACCATTCTGCTTTGGCGGGAAGTGTCGCCACCATGGACGCCTGATCCGCACCGTTGTGCAGAAAGCAGAGATCCCACTGGAAGATGCAGTTCGCATGGCTTCCGAAACTCCGGCACGCATCATGGGGGTATATGATCGCAAAGGTTCCTTGCAAAAAGGTAAGGATGCCGATATTCTGGTACTGGACGAAGACCTCAACGTAAGAGCCGTATGGGCCATGGGTAAGTTGGTACCTGAAACAAATACCCTGTTCTAAACGATAAACGTTTTTGAGTGATAACGATTAACAGGCTGTGCCGGTGCAGCCCGTTAATCGTTTGTTATTTATCGCCTGTTACTTATCGCTCATTGTTCAAAACCGTTCATCGTTTATCTCCCATCATTTATCGTTCCCTCCTCCCTATTTATAGGTAAAAAAAGATTTTAATTTAATTTCCCTGTCAACCTTATCGCATAGTTGATTGTTTTTATATATATTTGTTCAGAGTTTCCAATAACGACAAAGACTCAGTCAAACTTAATTAATAACAAACTTATGAAGACAAATCTTAGTTCTCAGATTACTCTCAACAGGGTCTCCCCCAGGTATTACAGACCAGAGAATGCATTCGAGAGATCGGTATTGACCCGATTAGAGAAAATTCCTACAGACATCTATGAATCTGTAGAAGAAGGTGCAAATCATATCGCTTGCGAAATAGCACAGGTTATTCGTGATAAACAGAAAGCAGGACGTTTCTGCGTACTGGCATTGCCGGGTGGAAATTCTCCGCGCAGCGTATATGCCGAATTAATTCGCATGCACAAAGAAGAGGGACTCAGTTTCCGTAACGTAATTGTATTCAACATGTACGAATACTATCCGTTGTCTCAAGATGCAATCAACAGTAATTTCAATGCGTTGAAAGAGATGTTCCTCGATCATGTAGATATCGATAAACAGAATATCTTTACTCCGGACGGTACGATTGCCAAAGATACCATCTTTGAATACTGCCGCCTGTACGAACAGCGCATCGAAAGCTTCGGTGGTATCGATATCGCCCTGTTAGGCATCGGCCGTGTAGGTAATATAGCCTTCAACGAACCGGGGTCACGCCTGAACTCTACCACCCGACTGATTTTGCTGGATAGCGGTTCACGCAACGAAGCATCCAAGATATTCGGCACCATCGACAACACCCCTATCAGTTCTATTACGATGGGTGTAGCCACAATTCTTGCTGCTAAGAAAATCTATTTGTTGGCATGGGGTGAAGAAAAAGCCCACATGGTAAAAGAGTGTGTAGAAGGTAACGTAACAGATACCATTCCGGCATCTTACTTACAGACCCACAACAATGCACATGTAGCTATCGACCTGTCAGCAGCTTCCAACCTGACACGCATTCAACGTCCATGGCTGGTCACTTCCTGCGAATGGAATGACAAACTGATCCGTAGCGCAATCGTGTGGCTGTGCCAATTGACCGGCAAACCAATCCTGAAACTGACTAATAAAGATTACAACGAAAATGGCTTGAGCGAGCTGCTTGCCCTCTTCGGATCTGCTTATAACGTAAATATCAAGATATTCAACGACCTGCAGCACACCATTACCGGATGGCCGGGTGGTAAACCGAAAGCAGACGACACATATCGTCCGGAACGTGCAAAACCATATCCGAAACGAGTAGTCGTATTTTCTCCGCATCCCGATGACGATGTGATCTCTATGGGTGGTACGATCCGCCGTCTGGTAGAACAGAAACATGAAGTCCATGTAGCTTACCAAACTTCGGGAAACATTGCCGTAGGCGATGAAGAAGTAGTTCGCTTCATGCATTTCATCAACGGATTCAACCAAATCTTTATAAACAGTGAAGATCAGGTGATCAGTGAAAAGTACGCCGAAATCCGTAAATTCCTGAAAGACAAAAAAGACGGCGATATGGATACACGCGATATCCTGACCATCAAAGGTCTGATCCGCCGTGGCGAAGCGCGCACAGCTTGTACTTACAACAACATTCCGCTGGAACGTTGTCACTTCCTGGACCTCCCCTTCTACGAAACCGGTAAAATCCAGAAGAATCCGATCAGTGAAGCCGACGTAGAAATTGTCCGCAACCTGCTCCGTGAAGTGAAGCCTCATCAGATCTTTGTAGCCGGTGACCTTGCCGACCCGCACGGAACACACCGTGTATGTACAGATGCCGTATTTGCTGCCGTAGACCTTGAAAAGGAAGAAGGAGCCGAATGGTTGAAAGACTGCCGTATCTGGATGTATCGTGCGCATGGGCCGAATGGGAAATTGAAAACATCGAAATGGCTGTACCTATCAGTCCTGAAGAATTACGTGCAAAACGTAACTCTATCCTGAAGCATCAGTCACAGATGGAAAGTGCTCCATTCCTGGGCAACGACGAACGCTTGTTCTGGCAGCGTAGCGAGGATCGTAACCGAGGTACTGCCGCTCTTTACGACAGCTTGGGACTGGCTTCTTACGAAGCAATGGAAGCATTCGTAGAATACATCCCACTATAACCAAAGCCAATTAGTGAAATAAAAATAAAGAAGAGTGAGGAGTTTGGAACTCTTCACTCTTCTTTTGTTTAAACAGAAAAGATACAAATTATATATGAAACAAGAAAAATTCTTCCGTCTTCTTCCTATAGAGGGAGCTATAATATTCGTGATCTGGGAGGTTATCCGACATCAGACCATAAACATGTAAAATGGAAAACATTCATCCGTTCGGGCGATCTTGACAAACTGACAGAATCCGATCTGGACTATCTTACCTCCTTGCACATCCGAACCGACATCGACTTCAGGAGCATGCAGGAAAAAAAGCAGCGGCAGACAAAATTCCCTCAACAGTTACACAATATATCCCCTTATCTATCGAAGCAGGCGACATGACCGACATGACACACTTCAACCTGAACAATATACCGGGAATACTCGAACAGGCATACGTTTATATCATCCAAAATGCTCAGGATACTTATCGGGAATTCTTCCGGATTGTTTCGGAAGAACGGAATACTCCTCTTTTATTTCACTGCTCAGCGGGAAAAGACCGTACCGGAATTGCCGCAGCCTTACTACTGGGAGCATTGGGTGTCGACAGGGAAGCGATAATGGAAGATTACATGCTGTCTGCCGAATATATAAAAGGGAAATATGATGCAATCGTACAAGCTCATCCCGGATTTGCCCCTCTCACCACAGTACGGAAAGAATATCTGGAAGCTGCTTTCCAAACCATTGACACTGACTATCAAGGTATGGATAACTACCTGAAAAATCAATTGGGAGTAGATTCCCACAGATTGAGAATGCTGTATACCGAATAAATGGACAGTTAGCAACTTCCTCAGCCAATGACTTATCGGCAATTGCCGGTTTTTCATTTATTTCTTCTACTTTTGCACCCGATAATCATTCAACCGAGCATATGAAAAAACTATGTATATTTCTCCTGCTGCTCTTTGCTGCAACAGGAATCTTGTTTGCACAAGAAATAGAAAAAAGCGTGAAAGAGCGGCTCAGTAATTACTTTGAGACTTACACCCCGGCATCTGCCAATACCGGAAGCTGTAAGTTAAAAAGCGTAGACATAGACTTCGAAGGCAGGAAACTATCTATCTATGCTTCCGAGAGTTTTGCTTATCAGCCGTTTGTACCGGAAACAGTAGACGAAATCTATCATCAGATAGAAGAATTGCTGCCCGGCCCGGTACGTTTTTTCCGAACTACAATTTATGCCAACAACCAACCTATCGAGGAGTTGATTCCCAATTTCTTTCGCGGGAAGAAGAAAAAAAATAAATCGCGGCTTTCAAACGCAGAATATAAAGGAGCACCTTGGGTGATAAACACCTCCCGCCCTTACGAAATAACCAAAGGATTGCAGAACCGGCACATCTCTTTGTGGCAAAGCATGGCAAATATTACAAGAACGATAAAGGCGAATGGGGATGGCAACGTCCACGCTTGTTCTGCACTACCGAGGACCTGTTCACGCAATCTTTCATTCTGCCTTATGTCATCCCTATGCTCGAAAACGCCGGAGCTAATGTCTATACCCCCCGGGAGCGGGATACTCAAAAGAATGAGGTGATTGTGGACAACGATACACGAAACGGTTCCATCTATCTGGAGATGAAAAGCCGCAAAGCCCGTTGGGAGAAAACCGACGGTTACGGATTCGCACAAAGAAAACCTGTATATGAAGATGGAGAAAACCCTTTCCTGACAGGTAGCGCACGCTTCACCCGGACTGAAAAGAAAAAGAATAAGGCATTTGCCGAATGGATTCCTACAATCCCCGAAACAGGGAGTTACGCAGTATATGTATCCTATCAGACACTTCCAAACAGCGTCAGTGACGCCAAATATCTGGTATTTCACAAAGGTGGTGTTACAGAATTTAAAGTCAACCAGAGGATCGGCGGTGGTACATGGGTATATCTCGGAACCTTTGAGTTTGACAAAGGCAGCAATGATTATGGCATGGTGGTACTAAGCAATGAGAGCAGCGAAAACGGGGTTATCTGTGCCGATGCCGTTCGTTTCGGCGGAGGAATGGGAAATATATCCCGCGGCACAGTAAGCGGACTACCCCGTTATCTGGAGGGAGCCCGTTATTCTGCCAATGGGCAGGTATGCCCTATGATGTCTACGGAGGCAAACAAGGAACAAATGACTATGCTGACGACATCAATGCACGCTCCAACACCATCAATTACCTGTCCGGTGGTTCTGTATTCAATCCCGGACAAAAAGGACTGGGTGTCCCCTTTGAAATGAACGTGGCGCTGCATAGTGATGCCGGATACAGTAAAACGAACGATATAGTGGGATCACTCAGTATCTATACCACCGATTTCAATAACGGACTGCTTAACTCGGGAAACAGCCGGTATGCTTCACGTGACCTGGCAGATCTCCTGCTCACCCAAATACAAAAAGACATTCGTGCCAAATTCAATATACAGTGGACACGCCGTAGTATGTGGGATCGCAATTATAGCGAAACACGCCTGCCTGCCACTCCATCCACTATCGTCGAATTGCTTTCACACCAAAATTTCGCAGATATGAAACTCGGTCACGACCCGAATTTCAAATTTACCGTAGGACGTGCCATTTACAAAGCCGTATTACAGTTCATCAGCAGTCAGCACAACAAGGAGTATGTAGTGCAACCACTCCCCGTCAGCAACTTCGCCATCGAGTTTGGCAAAAAAAGAAACACCCTGGAACTCTCATGGCAGGGTGAAAACGATCCGTTGGAGCCTACCGCCCGTCCCCGCGAATACATGGTATACACTCGTATCGGATACGGTGGTTTCGACAATGGAGTACGTGTGAATAAACCTTCGTACACCCTGAAAATAGAACCCGGATTGGTCTATTTCATTTAAGGGTTACAGCTGTCAACCACGGAGGCGAAAGTTTTCCATCCGAAATCTTATCTGCCTATAAAGCCAAACAAGAACATGCACGAGTGCTGATCATCAATGGTTTTAACCGATTGAGCGGACCGGCAGTAATCGACACACCGGACGAAGCCGGATTTGACCTGGAACAAGACCCCGGTGTCGCTTATCAATACAATATTTCACTTTGCGGGGCACAGACCGGCTTTGATCGCTCTCAGGCGGGAAAAGAAGGAAAAGGAAGTCTGGGCTATAGCGGAAACGAACTGGAAGGAATGAAAATTGCCGGAAACACTTTCGACTATCCTTTTGTACACGGCAAGGCAATCCAAGCTGCCGGAAACTACAGTTTCGTATCATGCAGCGATGAAGCTGTCGAAAACGGGCGTATACAACCGGAACATTATCCCATTGTGGATTTTATCCTGGGACTGGAGAAAGATGATATTTTAAGCAACCCGGCACGCAAAACGTATTATAAGACATTCTCTTCACCCATGCAACGGATATTAACCGCTTACTGTCAGTCAGGAGGAAACCTTCTCGTCAGCGGGTCTTACATTGGCAGCGACATGAGTAATTCACAGGGTAACCGGGAGTTTACGGAAAAAATTCTGAAATACGGCTTCCAAGGTTCACTCAAAGATACCCGTTCGGGACAGATCACCGGATTGGGACGCACCCTGCAAATCCCCCGTTTGCCCAACGAGAAGGCTTATGCAGTAACAGCTCCTGATTGTATCGTTCCCGTAGACTCCGCGTTTCCGGTATTTGTCTATCAACCCGAACAATACAGTGCCGGAATCGCTTATAAAGGAAATTACCGGGTATTCGCAATGGGATTTCCATTCGAAAGCATCGAAAGCGAAACAGACCGTGCCATAGTAATGGCGGCAATACTAAAATTCTTCGGAGAAAAATAAATATCCCAATCCACTTTGCCGAAACCTGATGGGTGATGTCAGTCTTTGTCTGCAAGAAACTTGTTTCTTGCAGACAAAAGACTACATGGATAACTCTTCCAAGCAAAACATCCATAGGGAAAAACACCTTGTGTTTTCTTTCACTCACCGATACATTTTGAACATCACTTTCGGCAGACACCCCTCGGCTCTACGGTCATACCTGACACTCTTAAAGCTTATACTGACATAATGTCTGCTATCCAAACAAGACATATTTAACATTAACTGCACAATGTCTGCCATCCTCTTATTCTTCTTCTTATTCGGTTGCCCCTCTAATCCGGCTGTTTTCGTTCTATAATATTTTTCTAATTTCATAATAGAGTCTTCTAATCTGATTATTTGTGCCCGGATAATCATTTGTAGCGTACTACATGAACCAATTTTATATAATTATGAAAGCAAAAATGTTTTTTTTAGTAGTAGCCATGCTACTTTGCAGAGGTGTAGCCTATGCATACAGCCCTTCGGCGAACGATCCGATTTCAAAGTCGGGAGGAATTGAGCAAGATATTCCACCTCCCATATTCCACCGCCTCCGTTGCCGAGTCAGATATTTCTTCATGTCGGTGAAATTTCCGAAACTCCATATCCCATGATCGGGGCAATGGTATGGGAATGTGATAATCCACCGGTAGGTATAGAACAAGAAGAATCATATATCTTTGGAACTATGATTATCCTGCGTATAAAAGGAGTTGCAGCGGGAAGATATCAAGTGGATATGAAATGGTACAATCCGCTCAATCCGGGCCAGCCTCCATTAGGAAGACAAACCATTGAGGTCATCGTTCAGCCGTGGCCTTAACAAGTGACAAATAAATTGTCATAGAACTCCCTCCGCGATGCGCACCTGCATCCGGAGGGAAAATAAAGACAAATACAAACCGGACATAAACGACCATTTAAAAGCTATTCGGGAGAAAACTAAAAAACAGAGATAAGGAAGAGAAACCATTGGAAATATATATTCATCAAAAAAAAATCCCTGCCACTTACTCCATTCTTCATTTTAAATTCTATCTTTGCTCCTAGTAATAACTATTAAAATAAAAACACTATGTACACAATACAGGCAAATCCAAGTGGCACACGCAACATGGAAATATCTGAAGAGAATTTGGTAACCATTGAAAAATACTCTTTATTCCAGCATCTGATAGACAGTAATGGAATTGTAGATGAAGCTGTTCTGGAAAAGCTGAAACTCAATATACGTTCTCTGATCGCAAGTCAGGAAGAAGACAGCAAAGACCTGCTCGACCTTTGTATAGATGTGATTTATCACAACAATATGAAAGCATTCGGGTTGCAGCAACTCATCAAGCTCTATCTCACCTGGTTGTCAAAGCAGGAAGCAGAAGAAGAGGAGGAGGCATGATTACCGTCGATACCTGTGGAATGACGAACTATAGCCCGTTGATTCCGGCCATAAAAGCGATGTGTAATGCCAATCCCGGTGACAAGATGGAGATTGTAACGGATCAGGTGGCTGCATTCCAGGATCTTAAGGAATATTTATCAGAACAAGGTATCGGATTCCGTGAAATATATGATGGAGAACGGATGACTTTACAGTTTACTATTTTATGAGCGAAATACAAAATCAAATTAAAAAATGGCCGGTAACGGCAATCAAAAAAATCAAAAGTACATTCGGTAGCGCAGAAAAGTTCTACGCTACCGTTTATCTTATAGCCCGCAACGAACATCATTGCCAGATGATGGGAGTGGCCGGAGCGGAACAACGCTTGAAGACGATTCATGCCTATCAGGGTATGATTCGCTTCATGCTCGATGAAGAAGGACTCAATGGTAAGGAAATCCTGGACACAATAGCCGGAGAGTATCTGGAAGACTTTGTGAACTATCGCGAACAAGACTTCGGAATGACCAATGAAGAATTTATTGCCATTATCAAAAGAATAGGCTGAACGCATGGATATATTCCTGATTATTCTGGGTAGTATCTGCCTGCTTGTCGGATTAGCCGGATGTATCGTCCCTATGCTTCCCGGGCCTCCTGTCTCCTATCTGGCACTGGTATTTCTGCATTTCACCGATAAGGTTTCTTTTACCATTCCACAACTATTCTTCTGGTTGTTCATTGTGGTACTGATACAAATACTCGACTATTTCATTCCGATGTTCGGTGTAAAAAGACTCGGAGGTACCCCATGGGGTAAATGGGGTTGCATCATCGGTACCTTTGCCGGCATTTTTCTGTTCGCCCCCTGGGGCGTATTTATCGGCCCGTTTGTGGGCGCAGTTGTAGGCGAATTATTGGGTGGAAAAGAAACGAAATACGCGCTGAAAGCAGGATTCGGAGCATTTGCAGGGTTCCTGTTGGGCACCGTACTGAAGGTAGCCGTATGCGGTTGGTTCATCTTCTGCTTTATCCGTGCCCTCGTATAGCGAAATTATCCGTATCTTTGTCCCCATGAAAGAATATCGACTTACCGATTGGTTACCCACTACCAAGAAAGAAGTAGAGCTTCGCGGCTGGGACGAACTGGATGTTATCCTCTTTAGCGGCGATGCTTATGTGGACCATCCTTCATTCGGAGCCGCCGTTATCGGTCGTATCCTTGAAGCCGAAGGGCTGCGTGTAGCCATTGTGCCCCAACCCAACTGGCGTGACGACTTGCGTGACTTTCGCAAGCTGGGACGTCCCCGACTCTTTTTCGGCATCAGTGCAGGTTGCATGGACTCCATGGTGAACAAATATACAGCTAACAAACGCTTACGCAGCGATGACGCTTACACCCCGGACGGACGTCCCGATATGCGACCGGAATATCCCTCGATCGTATACACCCAAATTCTGAAAAAACTCTATCCCGATGTTCCCGTCGTTTTGGGAGGTATTGAAGCAAGTATGCGCCGCCTCAGCCATTATGACTATTGGCAGGATCGGTTAAAGAAAAGTATACTTTGTGAAAGCGGTGCCGACATGCTGATTTACGGCATGGGAGAAAAGCCTATTTGTGAGTTGGTCCGCCGATTGACAGCCCTGTGTGATAATCAGGATGGAGTGATTTCATCATCCGACATTCATTCTCCGGCATTATCCTCTATCCCGCAGACGGCTTATCTGACCAGAAAATATGAATCCGACGAGAATGATATCACCCTCTATTCGCATGAAGAATGTCTGGCTGATAAAAAGAAACAGGCAACCAACTTCCGTCATATAGAAGAGGAAAGCAATAAATACGCGGCAGCCCGAATCGTACAGGCTGTCGATGGTAAAACAGTGGTTGTAAATCCACCCTACCCTCCTATGACAGAGAAAGAGCTGGACCGTTCGTTCGATCTCCCTTACACTCGTTTGCCTCATCCCAAATACAAAGGCAAACGCATTCCGGCTTATGATATGATTAAATTTTCCGTTAATATCCACCGGGGATGTTTTGGCGGATGCGCTTTTTGTACCATCTCCGCCCATCAGGGAAAATTTATAGTCAGCCGAAGCAAGGAAAGCATTCTGAAAGAAGTAAAAGAGGTAGTTCAATTGCCCGATTTCAAAGGAAATCTGAGCGATTTAGGAGGCCCTTCTGCCAATATGTATAAAATGGGCGGGAAAGATCTCTCCCTTTGCAAACGTTGTAAACGCCCCTCTTGCATTCATCCCAAAGTGTGTCCGAACCTGAATACGGATCACCGTCCGCTATTGGATATTTACTATGCAGTGGACTCTTTACCTGAGATCAAACGAAGTTTCATCGGAAGTGGAGTGCGATACGACTTATTGCTCCATCAAAGCAAGGATGCTACCGTCAACAAAATCACAGCAGAATATACTCGCGAACTAATAGCCCGCCACGTCAGCGGACGCCTGAAAGTTGCACCGGAACATACCAGTGACCGGGTACTGAGTATCATGCGTAAACCCGCTTTCAGCCAATTCGGAGAATTTAAAAAGATATTCGACAGAATCAACCGGGAACTTGGCTTGCGCCAACAATTGATCCCTTATTTCATCTCCAGTCATCCGGGCTGTAAAGAAGAAGATATGGCGGAACTGGCAGTCATCACCAAACAACTGGACTTCCATCTGGAACAAGTGCAGGATTTCACCCCTACCCCTATGACCGTAGCCACCGAAGCTTGGTATACAGGCTTTCATCCGTATACACTCGAACCGGTATTCAGTGCCAAGACTCAACGGGAAAAGTTGGCACAAAGACAGTTTTTCTTTTGGTATAAACCGGAAGAACGACGGAATATCATCAATGAATTGCGCCGCATCGGACGGGCGGACCTGATAGATAAACTATACGGAAAGAGGAAATGACAACTTCCTCTTTCCACACTTCACTTACTCTTTCTCTTTCACCGGTAATGCCACAATTTCCAGTAGTACACTGACAGCCGTTTCCACATTCGGAATATCTTTTACCAACATAGACCGACGTCCGTTCTGCTCTCTCAAATCACATCTTCGGGTATACTTCATCATATAGTCGATCATCTTGCCGAAAGCAGCACTCTGATAATACGGGCTTTCTGCATTGTTGACAAAGAACAGTGTCATACGTCCTCCTTTCAAGAACACTTTTTCCACTCCCAATCGGGCAGCCAGGCGCCTTAACGGTACTATACGCAACAATTCTTCAGTCTCAGGCGGAATAGGGCCGAAACGGTCTTCCAATCGTGAACGGAAAGCATCTACATCTCTATCGAGAGTCAGTCCGTCCAGTTCCCGATACAGCAACATACGTTCGCTGCTACCCGTCACATAATTAGCCGGTAACAGCAATTCCAGATCGCTTTCCACCTGACATTCTTCAACAAACTCTTCACCACTAATGACACCTTCTCCTTTTAATTCGTCAGCATAAAGTTCGGCAAATTCATCCGTTTTCAGTTCATGCACAGCTTCCGACAATATCTTCTGATAAGTTTCATAACCCAGATCGGCGATAAATCCACTCTGTTCGGCTCCCAGCATATTACCCGCACCGCGAATGTCCAGATCCTGCATGGCAATATGAATACCACTACCCAGATCACTGAAATTCTCGATCGCCTGCAGGCGACGTTTGGCTTCGGGGGTTAACGAAGACAACGGAGGAGCCAGCAAGTAACAGAACGCCTTTTTATTGCTACGTCCCACACGTCCGCGCATCTGGTGCAGATCGCTCAATCCGAAGTTTTGTGCCTGGTTGATAATAATCGTGTTCGCATTCGGTATATCGATTCCACTCTCGATAATAGTGGTTGCAATCAGTACATCGTAGTCATAATTGACAAAGCCGAAAATGATCTGTTCCAATTCCGCCGGCTCCATCTGTCCGTGTCCGATGGCTATCCGGCAATCCGGAATGTGACGAAGAATCATTGCTTTCAGTTCCGGAAGATTGGCTATACGGTTGTTTACCAGAAAAACCTGCCCATTACGACTCATCTCAAAGTTAATGGCATCAGCTATCACCTCTTCACTGAACGTATGTACCTCCGTCTGTATCGGATAACGGTTGGGAGGTGGAGTTGAAATCACACTCAAGTCACGCGCTCCCATCAGCGAGAATTGCAAAGTACGCGGAATAGGGGTTGCCGTCATTGTCAATGTATCCACATTGACCTTCATCTGCCGCAGCTTCTCCTTGACCGACACACCGAACTTCTGCTCTTCGTCAATAATCAGTAGTCCGAGGTCTTTGAACTTGACATCTTTTCCCAAGATACGGTGCGTACCGATCAGAATATTCACGTCTCCAGCTTCCAATCCTTTGATTACCGCCTTTGCCTGTGCCGCCGTACGGGCACGGCTGAGATATTCTACCGGCAGGGAAGTCCTTTCAGGCGATCACGAAAAGTCTGGAAGTGTTGGTATGCCAAAACCGTTGTAGGCACCAGTACGGCTACCTGCTTATTGTCTGCTACGGCTTTAAATGCGGCACGGATGGCCACTTCAGTCTTACCGAAGCCAACGTCTCCACATACCAGGCGATCCATAGGCATATCCCGTTCCATATCCTGTTTCACATCCGCCGTAGCCTTACTCTGATCGGGGGTATCTTCATAGATGAACGAAGCCTCCAATTCCCGTTGCAAAAAACTATCGGGACTGTATGCAAACCCTTTCTCTTCACGACGTTGTGAATAAGTTTTATCAAGTCACGAGCTATATCTTTAATCTTTGTCTTTGTACGCTCCTTCAGTTTCTCCCAAGCGCCCGTACCCAATTTGTTCAGTCGGGGGGCTTCTCCTTCTTTACCTTTATATTTTGAAACTTTATGCAACGAATGGATAGAAACAAATACCACATCTTCATTCTGATAGACCAGTTTCATGACCTCCTGTGTCGTATCTCCGTTAGGAATACGTACCAGACCGGAAAAACGTCCCACACCATGATCGGTATGTACCACATAATCACCGGGGGTGAACTGATTCAACTCTTTCAGCGAAAGAGCGACCTTTCCCGAACGCTTTATCACTCTTCAGGTTATATTTATGGAAACGGTCGAACAACTGGTGATCGGTAAACAAACAAAGTTTCAAGGTGTCGTCTGCAAACCCTTCATGCAGAGTCCGCTCCACAGCCGTAAACTGAATCCGGTCTCCCCGATCCTCAAAAATGGCTTTGATACGATCCGTCTGTTTCGTACTGTCACTACAGATATAAAGTGCATATCCCCGGTTCAGATACTCTTTGAAAGACTCCGCCACCAAATCGAAATTCTTATGAAAAATAGGTTGTGCCGTAGTATGAAATGTCAAGGTAGCATCCGGTGTGCCGGTCGGCTTGTTACCAAACTCCATCCGCCGGAAATCGAGCGCACGAACAGTGAACTCACTCCCATCGATCAATTTTCCTTCCAGAGTAATGCCTCCATTCTCTTCGGCCTCCTGAGAAGCAAGAGCCTGCGGTGTGAGCGATTCATCGTGAACAACCTGAATACGCTCCCGCAACCAAAGGAAATCACGCATCGCCAAAGTGGTATCTTTCGGGATAAAATCAAGAAAAGAAGTTGTAACCTTTCCGGTTACGGCAAGATCGGGCACAATCACAATACTCTCTTTCTTCTCTTTCGACAACTGTGAATCGACCTCAAATGTACGTATACTCTCCACGTCATTACCGAAAAAGTCAATACGATAGGGATACTCGGACGAAAATGAAAACACGTCGATAATACTTCCACGAACGGCATACTGCCCCGGTTCGTATACATAATCCACGTATTCAAACCCGTAACTATGCAATACATCCGTAATGAAACCCGTATCCACCGCTCACCCACGTGCAGTTTCAGGGTATTCTCGCTCAATTCCTGCCGTGATACGACCTTTTCGGCCAATGCATCGGGATAAGTGACGATACACAATCCCTCCTCACCTTTCTGCAAGCGACTGAGCACTTCGGTACGCAAAATCTCGTTAGCGGCATCTTTCTGTCCGTACTTCACTGAACGACGAAACGAAGAAGGGAAAAACAAAATGCGCTCTGTACCCAACACTTGGGTAAGATCATGATAAAAATAACCGGCTTCTTCCAGGTCACCTAATATAAAAACAAACGGGCAAGGACTCTTTTCAACCAATGCCGAAGCGAACAAGGAAGCAGCGGAAGCATATAAGCCGCCGCAATAGATATGTCTGACTGCGGGCTCCCCCAACAGTTTATTCAGGGCCTCTACATTCGGATGCCCCGCATATTGATGTTGCAGTTCAGTAATTGTCATAAATGCAATTTTAGCCCATCACCGATCCTATGGATTTACACGGATGAAACATGTTTCCGAACCATCTATGCAAATCCCTGTAACCTGTGATGCAAATTCACCGCAAAAGTACTAAATTATCCTTAGTTTTAATGCGCTATCTTTGGTTAGTAGCGGAAAAGCATTACATTTGTCTTCAAATTTAGACACAATATGCAGACATCGGACAGCATCGTAATCATCCCTACTACAACGAACGGGAAAACATAGAGAACATCATCCGCGCCGTTTTCGGACTGGAAAAGACCTTTCATATTCTGATCATCGAGGACGGTTCTCCTGACGGGACCGCCGCCATTGTAAAGACCTTGCAGCAGGAGTTTCCCGACCGCCTTTTCATGATAGAACGTAAAGGTAAACTGGGATTGGGAACAGCCTACATCACCGGATTCAAGTGGGCACTGGAACATTCATACGAATACATCTTTGAGATGGATGCCGATTTCAGTCATAATCCAACGATCTGCCACGGCTCTATGAGGCTTGTGCCGTTCAGGGAGCGACGTAGCTATCGGCTCTCGATACGTAAGCGGAGTGAATGTAGTAAATTGGCCGATGGGACGTGTGCTGATGTCTTATTTTGCATCTAAATATGTACGAATCGTTACCGGACTGCCAATACACGATACGACTGCCGGATTTAAATGTTACCGTCGCCAGGTACTCGAAACCATCGATCTCGACCACATACGTTTTAAGGGGTATGCTTTTCAGATAGAAATGAAATTTACGGCCTACAAATGCGGATTCAAGATTATCGAGGTACCGGTTATCTTTATCAACCGCGAACTGGGTACTTCAAAAATGAACAGCAGCATCTTTGGTGAAGCGGTATTCGGTGTCATCAAACTGAAAGTGAACAGCTGGTTTCACACATTCCCCCAGAAAACAAAAATGAATTAAGATATGAAAAGAACATTAATACAAAACGCTACCATAGTAAACGAAGGACGTTCTGCGCGCGGTTCGGTAGTTATCGAAGGGGAAAAAATAGCCGAAGTACTTGAAAAAGGACAGAAACCTGCTATCCCCTGCGAAGAAACAATCCATGCCAACGGATGCTATCTGATTCCGGGTGTGATCGACGATCATGTACATTTCCGTGATCCGGGACTAACCCACAAAGCCGACATCTCTACCGAAAGCCGGGCTGCCGCAGCCGGAGGTGTAACCTCTATCATGGACATGCCCAATACAAATCCGCAAACGACCACACTGGATGCGCTCAATGCCAAGTTCGATCTGCTTGCCGAAAAGTGTAGCGTTAACTATTCGTGCTATTTCGGGGCAACCAATAATAACTATACCGAGTTCGACAAACTGGACAAGAACCGTGTATGCGGAATTAAGCTTTTCATGGGATCGAGTACCGGAAATATGCTGGTAGACAAAATGAACAGTCTACTGAATATTTTCAATGGAACCGATCTGCTGATTGCCGCTCACTGCGAGAATCACGAAACGATTAAAAAGAATACGGAGAAGTATGTAAAAGAGTATATTGAAAAATATCCTCACCAATATTACCATGTTCATCATGAGACCCTTCCGATGGGTTATCATGCTAAAATACGTTCGATTGCGGCTTGTTACGAATCGTCCGAACTGGCTGTACGCCTGGCACGCATTGCAGATGCACGCCTGCATATCCTGCATATCTCTACAGCCAGAGAACTTTCACTGTTTGACAATGATATCCCGTTAGAGGAAAAGAGAATCACAGCAGAAGCTTGCGTTTCACATCTGTTATTCGACTCTTCCGATTATCCGGAACTCGGTGCACGCATCAAGTGTAATCCTTCTATCAAAACAAAAACCAACCGGGATGCGCTCCGCCAGGCAGTCAACTCCAACCTGATCGATGTAATCGCGACAGACCATGCCCACACCTTCTCAAAGAAAAAGAAGGAGGGCCGTTGAAAGCAATGTCCGGTATGCCTATGATCCAGTTCTCTCTGGTCAGCATGCTCGAACTGGTGAACGAAGGTATCTTTACGATAGAAAAGGTTGTCGAAAAGATGTGTCACGCCCCTGCACAAATATACAATATTCACAACCGCGGCTTTATCCGCCCCGGTTATCAGGCCGATCTCGTATTGGTTCGTCCGGATGCATTATGGACGGTAAGCGCGGATCAGATTTTAAGCAAATGCGGATGGAGCCCGCTTGAAGGACGTACGTTCGAGTGGAAAGTAGAAAAGACATTTGCCAACGGACATCTATTGTATACTGACGGACAGGTAGACGAAACCTATCGCGGACAAGAGATCTATTTTGAACGATGAACAATAAACGAGGACCGGGGAACAATAAATGCGAGGAGAATGGGAAATATATTGAAAGATAAAAGTATGGTTTTCACGATACGAATCGTAAACCTGCATAAATATCCGGACAAAAGAAAAGCTTACTCTCTATCCGACCAGATTCTAATATCCGGTACAGCCATCGGAGTTCTGCAAAAAGAAACGGAATGCGCCGAAAGCAACGCCGACTTTATTCATAATATAGCATCGCCCCAAAAGAACGTAACGAAACCCTTTTCCGGCTTGAATTGTTATTTAAAACAGAATATTTATCCGAAACAGAATATTCAAGCATGTTTGTAGACGCAAATGAATTAATGAAACTTATGATTACCAGTATTAAAACAGTCAAATATGGAAAAGCATAACCCGTCATCATTCACCGTTGATAGCTCCTCCCCCGCTCATCGTTCATCATTCGCCATTCATGATTTAACCCCTTATATCAACTGGATTTACTTCTTCCACGCCTGGGGATTCCAACCGCGTTATGCTGCCATTGCCAATATTCACGGATGTGACTCTTGCCGTGCTATCTGGTTGACCACTTTCCCGGAAGAAGAACGGAGCAAGGCTTCAGAAGCGATGCAACTTATAAAGAAGCTAACCGGATGTTGAACGAACTGGACAGAGATTTTGAGGTAAAAACTATTTTTAAGCTCTGTCCTGCCAATGCGGATGGAGATAATCTGATTATAGACGGTATCACCTTCCCATTGCTCCGGCAGCAAGTCAAGAAGAAAGAAAACGAACCGTTCTTATGCCTCAGTGACTTCGTACGCCCGCTATCTTCAGGCATCACCGATGTGGTAGGAGCTTTTGCCTCATCCATCGATGCGGACATGGAAGGACTTTATGAGAAAGACCCCTATAAGCATCTTTTGGTACAAACGCTATCCGACCGCCTGGCCGAGGCCGCTACCGAAAAGATGCACGAGTACGTCCGCAAAGAAGCCTGGGGATATGCCAAGGATGAAAATCTTTCCATACCCGATCTTCTTGTCGAAAAGTATCAAGGCATCCGTCCTGCTGTGGGATACCCTTCTCTGCCCGACCAATCCGTGAACTTCATCCTGGACGAGATTCTCGATATGAAACAAATAGGTATCCACCTGACCGAGAATGGTGCCATGTATCCTCATGCTTCCGTATGCGGATTAATGTTTGCCCATCCCGCATCCCAATATTTCTCCGTGGGGAAGATCGGTGAAGATCAACTGGCAGACTATGCCGGCCGAAGGGGAAAAACCGTAGAAGAGATGCGTAAATTTCTGGCAGCAAACTTGCAATAAAAGTTTTCTTTCGATATATTTGTAACTGATCCTATTCTTTATAAATAGAAGAAGTTATGAAAAAGGTTCTTATTCTGTTATTATGGTTACTGCCTCATGCAGCGTAGTGATCTTTGCACAGACTCAGCGCATAGCGGGTACTGTCGTAGTTGGTGACGGCCAGCCTGCCGTCGGTGCCGCCATCGTTGTCAAAGGAACCAATATCGGTGCCGTGACGAATGTAGACGGCAAGTTCGTAATAGCAGAAGCACCCGCTTCGGCACAACGGCTCGTAGTGTACCATGTAGGTATGGAACGCAAAGAGGTAGATGTTGCTCCCAACGTATACATTCAGCTTCAACCCGTAGAACAAGGCTTTTCGTGGAATGTGAAAGCCGGTGTCAGCCTGTTCAGTTATCGCCGCCCGGATGGACTGGACGAACGGACAGGATTCAGTGTCGGTGCCGGTGTGGAATATAATTTCAGCAGACACTGGGCCATACAGTCGGGATTGATGATCACCAGCAAAGGAGCAACTGCCGAATACGAAGCTACTCTCCACTATCTTCGTCTACCGATCCCATCTCCTACAAAGCCAAGATATCTCCGATCTACCTGGATATCCCCATCCTGGCAGCTTTTAAAATAGATATATCGAACCATGTTAAGTTCACGATCAATATCGGTCCCTATTTATCCGTAGGTATGGGTGGAAAATACGAACTGACCAATACAGGCGGACATAAAGACGAATCACACAATCCTTTTAAATCCTACTCCTCCACAGCCGAAATGAAAGATAAGGACGCCTTGTTGAAACGCTTCGACATTGGAGTGCAGGGAGGCATCGGATTTGAAATATGGAAGCATTATCTGATCAATGCCTCTTTCCAGCACGGATTCATGGACCGATCAAAGGAGGGACATTGTATGCCGGTGATACCGAAAGCACTACCCGATCGGTGGAATCCTGACAGTGGGCTACAGATTCTAAATGAATACTTTATTTAAGCATTGAAAACACACAAAAGAGTGAAGAGAAAAGGGGTGTGCCTAAACTCGTATTCACCACAGATTACATGGAATTTACACAGATAAATATTATGGGTTATCAGTAGATTAAAAATCATTCTGTGTAATCTGTAGTGAGTTATGAAACACCCCCTTTTCATGGTCTATTATCTCAGAAACGATATCCTATTTCAAAAGCTACATCTATAAAGCCTTCCGAATGATTCCATGAAGTACATCCCACTCTTCCGGTTCCTCCTATCAGGAAACGACCGTATTCTACTCCGATTCCATAGGCGAATCCTCCTGTAAACCGTTTACCGAACAACGACCGGCTATTGGTAACAGACTCGGTTTTATTACCCTCCATCGTATCGTAATAATGCTTGATATATTCTCTCTTTTCATCTCCACTAAGTCCCAGATCAATGTAAGGGCCGAAACTGAACACCAGGTTCATATCATTCCCTACCCTGTATTTCAGTGCAAACAACAGAGGAATCTCCAAATAGAATGGATTATAAGTGCCACTGACCTGCTCATAAGAAGCGGATGAAGAACCATCTCCGTTATTTTCGGCATAATAGCATAGAAATCATACCCTTTCATTTACGGGAAACCAGCAAAAGTGACGGCTGAAAAGCCCAATGTTTCGACATCCGGATATCGGCTCCCACCCCACCATAGATACTGAATCCGTCTTTCAGTTTCGATTCGGGCCCCTGCATGAATTTCCCCTGCTCCAATTCCTGCCTTTACCGACCACGAGAAGCGTTGCATCACCTGTGTGCGCATCTGTATGCGCATCGGAAGATCTATATATCCGCTACGTTTTCCTTTTTTCACTTGTAACGAATCAAAATATACCGGTACCTCCTCCAGTATAAATACTCCGTCTTTATCGGTCGTCGCATTCTGATTCGTACGTTTCAGGGTAACCACGGCACCCTCTACCGGATAGTAATCTTCGTCCACAACCTTCTCTACTACCTTTTGCTTTTGTGCCATTACGTCGGTCAATGCCAGGCAGACCCATGCCAATGCTATATATTTTTCATATCTTTCTGTTTTTACATTCAACATCCAATTATCCGTTTCCGCTTCATCAGAAACGGTAAGTGACTCCCAAGGTAAGTACCAGATTGTGCTCTTTTGCTTCAAAGCCTTCATCATCCTGCCCCAGACACATGCTCTTTCCTGAAATACCGGCCAGCCACTTTTTGTATTCCACCCCTATGCCATAGGCCACACCAAAGCTGAAAGGATGCAGCAAAGAATGTTTCCCACCGGAATAGTCGTATTCATACTCACTGCTATAAATATCATACTCTTCATCGGGTTTGCCTGTCTCGCTAGCTTTCACTTTCCCTGCAAAACCATACGAAAAAACAGGTCCCATAGAAAATGCCAGATTCATTTTGCGGGCTATCGGACAACGAAGAATGAACAACATCGGCAAATCCAGTGATACCGGATTCCAAGTCTCCTGATATTTCACGCCATATCTTTCGGCATTGAACTCAGCTCCGTGATTACAGATTTGCAAGGTAGCTGAAAAGCCCAACGCTTCGACATACGCACCTCGATACCCAGACCGAATTCATATCCCACTTTAAAGTCGGAACCATATATCGTATATTTACTCATACTAAGACCGGCATGTGCCACAAACGAGACCTTCTTACGTTTTCCGGTCAGCTGTACCGGTACATTCAAGTCAACTTCCCGGGTCTCCATCCCGATGGATGTAACGACCACTTTCTTTACCGAAAGAGGAACCTCCTGCAAGAGGAATTTGCCATCTACATCGGTGATTGTACTGATATTGGTTCCTTTGGCGGTGACCAATGCTCCCACAATAGGTTGCTGTCGTCTATCGAATACTACTCCTTTTACGTCGTGTGTCTGAACCTGAGCCATTACGGTGATTGCGCAAATGCAGGCAATCATTCCTATTATTATTCTTTTCATCTGTTTTCGTTCTTTAAATCCATTTTCTTATTCTACGGGAATCTTAACGGTCTGGTAACCACTGTAAGTAACCCCTACTCCATTTTCCGCATAAACACGGAAAGCATAAAGTATTCCCGGACGCAATCCGGTAATGACTTTACTAAGCTGTTGTCCGTGATTATCCTCAAGAGGAACCTCTATCTTCTGTTCATCCGTCACCGTTCCCGTTTCTGGAGAATAAATGCCATAGCTGTATCCGTAGTGCGTAATCTGATAATTATCTATATAGAAAGTGGCATACAGGTTTACCGACCTATCGGTATCTATATACATCGTGAAATAATCAATAATCGGTTCCGTACCCGGTTCGGTTGTAAACTCAACTACCGGTCCGTAGCCTGTCCCTTCCTCAGTAGTCACATAGGGACGTATATAATAATGTGTATTGGGAAGCAGATCGGTCACCTCTACTTCTAAAAACGAATAGTCATAATTCCGGGTTTCCCGTGCCAATGTCTTCTGATCATCAACCGTAGGGATTCTTTTAGTAGAACTGTAACAAGCGCCCTGTTCTATAATTCCGCCATTGCTTTTGAAACGGACCTCCGCAGATAAATAGAAACTGTATCCTGTAAAATGTGCATCGTGCACAACCAATCTTGGCAACCCTGAAAGGCGGAATGGCTTCACTTCACTGTAACGTTCGCCACGCGTATTTCCGCCCAATACATGGTCCAGCAATCCCGGACGTCCGTTATAGCCATAATTATAATCAACCATGGCGCAATAATAAGTTTCGCCCACGGGGAGCATATTCGATTCCAGGAAAGCATAAAAAGTCCCTTCTGTATCACGATGTACATAAGCTTCCGTAAGCACTTCTTTCATCTCTCGATCTTTAGCTATCAGGAATCTGGGATACTGGTAGAATCCGGTTTCTTCACTTGTCACTTTCCCTATCATGACCACGTCTGTCCGATACAGTTCTTCTGTATTCATCCCCAGAATATTGGACAGCAATTCCACGGAATCTTGTGAAAGCGTAGCCATATCACAAATCCGCTCCAACGTTAATGTTGCTTTAGAAGATTCCATAGCCCCCCAATAATCTCCTTTATTATCACAGGAGGTAGCCAGCAATGTCATCAGACAGAGCAAGCCTAGTAATTTTCTCTTGTTCATCTTTGTCTATTTATAGTGTTAATCGTCCGCAAAGTTACAATATTTATCATAAATATAACAAAATAAAACAATTTGATTCTCTACAAATCCGGAGTATCCTCCGGCCGGTATAAAGGAAACACAACAAATAACATCCCCCCCGGCCGGAAACCGTCCGATGTTGCCAACCGGCATATACTTTGCTTCAGGCAAGAAAAGCCCCCCGGAATAATAAATATTCAATATTATCTCCCTATATTTACAGACAGAGGTACCCCCTGAAGTACCCCCATTGCAAACACCCCATAACGATATGATGCAGAACCCCGATTATTTTGAACGTACCCGCAGCCGGTTACATCCCAAGAAATACCGATTTTATTTCTTTGATTACCTTTACTATTGCGGTGACCGGTGGTCGAAAAGAAATTCTCGCGTATGGGGAAGCGGAGTGATATTTAATTATTGGACATTTTGCATATGGGGTCCTGTTGCCTTTTGGACAAGATTAAATGGGATTCATCTTTTTAGCGAGAGCATAGATGTGACAATTGTTTTTGCCGGCATGTTACTCCCTTTCGTTTGTACCCGTCTACGATACCGGAAAGACCGGGTATCGGCTATCAGGCACCATTACCGCCGGAGTGCCTGGAGAAGCATCATTCCTCCTCGGCTGGTGGTGTTCGGATGGTTTATCATCCTATTGCTTGAAGTGATAGGAGCAAAGTTATGCGAGGCATAACGAGAAGGTAAACAGGATATATCCGGAATCTGAATATGACCGATCATTGATGTATATAGCCACACATTCAGCCTTTATCGTAATACGTCAGGTTGCTTGCAAGCCTGTCAATCGCTTTGGCCATCCTGGCTACTTTTGCCCGATCGGTCTTTGCAGAATAGATCCATTTCACATAATTGTGCCGCTCGTTTTCAGCCAGTGAATTGAAAAATTCCAATGCTCGAGGTTCGTCTTGCAAACACAATTGCAGTTCTTCGGGAATCTCCGACGGCTCTTCATCAAGGTACAAAACAACATGTACATAATCACCCGCCTGCTTTTTGATCTTCTTACGGATTTCAGCTTTTACAGAAAGTCCTAATTCTCCATTCCCCATTGGCATCAATGGTGCTTTTTGATTTCGACACCATCAATACTTCCTTTTACTTTCACCCAAGCCGAAAGGTGCCTTTTATCTTGCGGCACGTTCGGGAATGTGCATAAGTCCATCCTCCATTGCCGGGAGTTCTCTCAAGCAAGTAATCTTTATCCACTAAGGGTACTTCCATTTGTCAATGACTGTTTATTTCTATTCTATCTTTTCTATTTCCCCATACTTTCCGCCCCGCATCACTTCTCTTCACCCGGCAGAACGAAAGACCAATGGGTATGGTATGTTGATAAAAGCCTTCTGATCTTCATGCCAACGCTCCATTGCTCACTGATCCATATGGCTTCCAAATTTAATAAATATCCGGAGACGAACCCCAATTACCACCAATTTTCACTCTTATTCTGTGATTATTTCCTTTTCTTTGCGACTAACCAAATAAAAGTAATCCTAAAAGAAGATCAATGAACCCGAATCCGGCGCATATCAACGAGCCTGTACAAAAAGAGTTCCTCTCGGTAATCAAGGAATACGAGCGGGTTATCTACAAAGTATGCTATCTGTATACCACCCGGAACGCTACGCTCGGCGACCTTTACCAGGAAGTGATTCTCAATCTGTGGAAAGCTTATCCCAAATTCCGGAAAGAATGCAAAATATCGACCTGGATTTACCGGATAGCCCTCAACACTTGCATCAGCTTCATCCGCAAGGAAAAGAATGTGCCGGAAATCGTCGCACTGACCCGCGAAGCCGACTGGATGACAGAAGAGAAAGACGAACTGACGGAAATGCTGCGGCAACTGTACCGGATGATCAATCAATTGGGACAACTGGACAAATCGATCGTACTGCTTTACCTGGAAGAAAAAAGCTACGAGGAAATAGCCGAAATCACCGGACTGACTGTGACCAATGTAGCCACTAAGCTGAGCCGGATCAAGGACAAACTTAAAAAGATGAAAAAGGAGGAATAAGATATGGAACTGGATGACTTGAAGAAATCGTGGAATGCTCTGGATGAACACCTGAAAAGCAAGGAGTTCATAGAAGAAAAAGAGATAGCACAACTGCTGGGACGTGCCCGTAACAAGATGAACAGCATCGACCGGTTCAACAGGAACTGCGTTTTGCCTCGATCGGCATACTGACATTAGCGGTGCTCTTCTGGATATGCGCCGACACACTTACAGACCTTTTTTATTGGATAACCCTCTCACTGTGCATCCCGGCTCTTTGCTGGGATTTGTACTCCGCCCATTACCTGAGCCGGACCCGGATCGATGAGATGCCTTTGGTCACAGTCATCTCCCGCATCAATCGGTACCATAGATGGATGGTTCGCGAATGGATCATAGGTATCCTCTATCTGCTTGCGATGGCTACTTTTTCTTTTTCTACAGGCAAGTCTGGCAATATGGTGCTGCGGGAATTATCGTCAGCCTGATCGTCTGGGCCATCGGGCTCGGAATCTGCCTATGGGTGTATCGCCGGAACATAAGACATATAAAAGAAATAAAGAAGAACCTCAACGAGTTAAAAGAATTAAATCATACAGCTTAACTTAAACCATACTTTACAAATTCTCTCTAACTTTGAAGAGGCGTTCGGAAGTCCCCCCAAAAACTTACCTGCGCCTCTTTTTATGTATTCAACTCCATAGTTAAGAAATATGCTGCAACGAGTTTAGGCTTTCTGATAGTAATCCTTGTACTGCCGGACATTTATATTTACCGGACATTTATCAAACAACTGACTCTAAGTCTTTTCTGGCGGATTCTGTACTTCTTCCCCACTCTTTTCCTGATGGCAGGAGTCGTGTCACTGGCTTTCTTTGCCAACTATGAATACGCCGAGCAACATACGTTATGGATAGGGCGTTTTGCCATTGTCTTTTTCCTGTTTGCTTCACCGAAACTGATTTTCACGATCTGTTCCATCATCGGACGCCCGTTTAACCGATGGTTGCACTGGTCCCGGAAGCCCTTTGTGGCAACCGGACTGGTACTTGCCACACTCAATGCGGCGCTGATTCTTTACGGATCGATGGTCGGCAAAGACCGTTTCGAAGTAAAGGAGGTCACTTTCCGGTCTCCCCGTCTACCCGAAGCCTTCAACGGATACCGCATTGTCCAGTTGTCCGATATCCACATCGGGAGTTGGCAGGGAAACGCCAAGAGCCTGCAACGGATGGTGGACCTGGTGAATGCACAAAAACCGGACTTAATCGTATTCACGGGTGACCTGGTGAACAACCGGGCTGCGGAATTGGACGGATTTGAAGAGATACTGTCTCAACTGCATGCCACAGACGGCGTCTACTCCATATTAGGGAACCATGACTACGGGCCTTACTATCGTTGGAAAAGCAAGCGTGACCAGGTAAACAACCTGAACGACCTGAAGAAAAGACAGGCCGACATGGGCTGGATACTGCTGAACAACGAGCACACCCTGCTACACCGGGGAAATGACAGCATTGCCTGATCGGGGTAGAAAACGAAGGAGAACCTCCTTTCTCCCAGCACGGCGACCTGCCCAAGGCACAGGCAGGAACAAACGGGCTATTCAAGCTGTTACTAAGTCATAACCCTACCCACTGGAGGCGTGAAGTGTTACCTCAATCGGACATCGATCTGATGTTGGCGGGACATACTCATGCCATGCAACTGGCCATCGGACATCACTCGCCTGCCTCCTGGATTTATCCGGAATGGGGAGGTATGTACATGGAGGACAACCGGGGGCTGTACGTAAACGTCGGCATGGGATTCGTAGGTCTGCCTTTCCGCTTCGGAGCATGGCCGGAGATTACCGTGATAACACTGGATAAATGAAAAAATACTGGCAAATACTGAAGAAGTACAAAATAAGCCTGCTGGCATGCCCGTTGCTGGTACTCGTGTCGGTGATGTGCGAAACCGTTCAGCGATGTACATGGCGGATATTATAGACAACGGAGTGATGCAAAGAGACCTCTCCGTCATCACTGCCGTGGGCGGAAAGATGATACTGATCTCCATTGTCGGACTGATTTTTAGCATTGCCAATGTCTACGTATCTTCCCATGCATCCATTGGTTTCGGAACCGATCTGCGCACCGGCCTTTTCGGCAAGATACAGCAACTCTCTTTCTTCGACATCGACCGGTTCAGTACGGCTTCGCTTATTACCCGCCTGACCAGTGACATCAGCCGCATCCAGCAAGTCATCATGATGTCGATGCGCCTGATGCTACGCTCTCCGCTGATGCTTGTCATGGCGGTGTTTTTCGTTGTACGCATCAATCTCGAACTGGCGGGTGTCCTGCTGGCTGCCATCCCTATATTGGGTTTCAGCGTATTCTTTATTCTCCGGAAAGGTTTCCCCTTCTTCCTGAAGGTTCAGCAGAAGGTGGATCAACTGAATGAGGTGGTACGCGAAAACCTGATTAACATCCGGGTGGTAAAGTCATTTGTACGAGAGGACTTCGAAGCACATAAGTTCAAAGACAAGAGCGAGAGCCTGCGTGATACGGTGATTCATGCTTCCAACATCATTGTCTCCATCTTTCCGGTAATGCAACTGGTGATGAACCTGTCTATCATCGCTATCCTCTGGATGGGAGGCCACAAGGTGATGACCGGAGAGCTGAAGGTAGGCGAACTGATATCGTTTGTCAACTACCTGGGACAGGTGTTGATGTCATTAATGATGCTTTCCATGATCATCATGTCTTATGCCGTGCTTCTGCCTCGTCGAAACGTATTTTAGAGGTACTGGACACACAACCTTCGCTGACCGACACACCCGAAGGCATGCGGAGCACCCGAGAGATTGAAAAAGGAGAGATCGCCTTCGAGAAGGTCAGCTTCCGTTATGGCGGCGGAGAGACGGACGTATTACGAAACATCAGTTTCCACATCCGCCCGGGCGAGACAGTGGCCATAGCAGGTGCTACCGGATCGGCAAAAAGTTCACTCGTGCAACTGATCCCCCGCCTCTATGATGTCAGCGCCGGAGAAATACGCATTGATGGCATCCCTGTACAAGACTATAACCTGCGCGAACTCCACGCCCGCATCGGAATGGTGCTGCAAAAGAACGAACTCTTTACGGGAACCATCGCCGAAAACCTTCGCTGGGGAAAACCGGATGCCACGCAAGAAGAACTCGAAGTGGCAGCCCGTGCCGCCGAAGCCCATGAGTTCATCTGCTCGTTGCCTGCCGGATACGACACACTGCTGGGACGGGGTGGAATCAACCTTTCCGGCGGACAGAAGCAACGCATCTGCATCGCCAGGGCCTTGCTGCGTAAACCCAAGATATTGATACTGGACGACAGTACCAGTGCCGTAGACTCTGAAACGGAACTCCGTATCCGGAACAACCTGAATGCCTGGCTGCGGGATACCACGGTGCTTATCATCACCCAACGCATATACACCATGCAATCAGCCAACCGGGTCATTCTGCTGGACGACGGGGAGATAGAATCCATCGGCACCCCGGAAGAGTTGTTGGAACGGTCGGAAATGTATCGGGAAATATATTACTCACAGCAAATCGTTATCTGACCATGGCACACGGAGATCATCTGAAATACAGCGGAAAGCCTAAGGCGGGAAAGAAAACATTTCTACGCCTGATATCGTACGTGGCCTGTGACCGGCGGTTACTGATTGTGATCGGTGTGCTGATCGTGATCAGCATTGCGGCCAACCTCACCGGATCGTACATGCTTCGCCCGATTATCAACGACTACATCCTGCCGGGCGACTTCAGGGACTGGTGCGCATCCTGCTGTTCCTGGCAGCTATCTACCTGACAGGAGTGGCGGCTACTTACATCGAATATATCCTGCTGAACAAGATAGGACAACGCACCGTGACCCGGATGCGTGAGGAACTGTTCGGCAAGATGGAACGTCTGCCTGTCAGATACTTCGACACCCATCAGCACGGTGATGTCATGAGCCGGTACACCAACGATATCGACCGCATCAGTGACGCATTGACCGACAGCTGTCCGATATGCTGTCCAGTGCACTGACGGTTATCGGTATTTTCTGCCTGATGATCTTTATCAGCCCGATACTGACAGCGGTAACGCTGATTACCGTCCCTCTGATGTTCCTCAGTGCCAAAGGCATTGTGAAACGGAGCCGGAAATACTTCAAAGCGCAGCAGGAAGCACTGGGAATGATGAACGGCTATACGGAAGAAATGATCAGCGGGCAGAAAGTGGTGAAAGTATTCGGACACGAACAGAAGGTGGAAACAGACTTCGGGATACTGAACCAAAGCCTGAAGGACAAATCGTTGAAAGCACAATTCTACTCGGGGCTAATGATGCCTGTCATGCAAACCTCAATACGCTGAACTATGTGATCATCACCATTGTGGGGGCTTTACTGGCCATCTTCCGCGGATTCGACGTAGGCGGACTGGCAGCTTTCCTGCAATATTCACGGCAGTTCGGCCGCCCGATCAATGAACTGGCAAGCCTTTACAACAGCATACAGGCTGCCATAGCCGGAGCCGAACGTATCTTCGAAATCATAGATGAAGCGCCCGAGAAAGCGGATGTTCCGGAAGCCGTCACACTGAAAAATATAAAAGGAGACGTAGCCCTGAAGAATGTGTATTTCGGCTACCGTCCGGAGAAAACCATCCTGAAAGGAGTGTCCCTGCATGCACCGGCAGGAAAGAAAATAGCCCTGGTAGGCGCCACCGGAGCCGGAAAGACAACGATATTAAACCTGCTTCCCCGCTTTTTCGATATTCAGTCGGGAGAGATCACCATCGACAATCACCCGATCGACCGGATCGAGCGCAACAGCCTTCGCCGTTCGATGGCTATCGTGTTGCAGGACACCCATCTCTTCACAGGTACGGTACGGGAGAACATCCGCTTCGGACGCCTCAGTGCGACGGATGACGAGGTAGTGGCAGCCGCCCACCTGACCGCTGCCCATTCATTCATCAAACGCTTGCCGCAAGGGTACGATACTTTGCTCGAAAACGACGGAGCCAACCTGAGCCAAGGGCAACGGCAGCTATTGAACATTGCCCGTGCCGCAGTGGCCGATCCGGCCATCCTGTTGCTGGACGAAGCAACGAGCAACATAGATACACGCAGTGAAATCTTGATCCAGCGGGGATTGGACCAGTTGATGCAGGGACGCACCAGCCTGATCATCGCCCACCGCCTGTCTACGATCCGCAATGCAGATACCATCCTGGTACTGGAGCACGGAGAAATTATCGAGCAAGGCAGTCATCAGGAATTACTTGCATTGAAGGGAAAATATTATTCGCTGAATGAAGAGCAATTCAAATAAACGGACTACCACAGAAACCGCGCCGGGGATGGAGCAACCGTAATCCCGATTCGGAAGAGGTATCAGATAGAAAGTGATTGATGCAAACAGCGATACATTAAGAAAGCAAATACCCGGTTTCACAAACAGCACCTTTCGATAAAAGCAGTAAACCGGAGAGGGAAAGTCCCCAAAGTGGGTTACGGAGGTGAAGAACCGGGATTTTCACAAAAGAAGCAAGCATTTCAGGAAAAAGAAGTAAGCATTTGATCCGAAAGAAGTAAGCATTTCCCCAATATGCTTACTTCTTTTTCAAATATCTCCTATTGTTTTTGTCCATCAGGTCTATTGTCCTGTTTTTCTCCCCTGATTCTTGCGTTTTCCGTTCCGGTTGTGAAGTGTCCGAAGCACTTAAAGGAACAACAGAAAGACACGGCTTTCCTTCAAGGAAATAC
>ENA-OQIC01000101-OQIC01000101.1-human-gut-metagenome-genome-assembly--contig:-NODE-101-length-36688-cov-3.134214_pt1 | contig 36688 bp, 41 predicted proteins | sample MGYA00242572_ERZ504736 | MGnify/ENA primary metagenome ERZ504736 (study PRJEB26092, sample SAMD00036201) | human gut metagenome | host: Homo sapiens | study: EMG produced TPA metagenomics assembly of...
TCAGATGGTTCATCCCCTTCGGTCGAAAGACCGGAGGGGATGACTTGTTTTATGCCATACCCTGTTTAACAAGGATTCCCGACCACCTCTTTCTTAGTTCATCCGGTATATTCCAGATTCAACCTTCGGTTTCCGGCTTCAGTATCTTTACTCCCCTATTGAATTATCCGATTATCTATTTTTGTCGAAAATTTAAAAGATAAGATATGAAGATAAGTGTATTATTAGCTGCTCTCCTGTTGCTATTTTCTTGCACGGATAAAGACAGTAAGCAGAGTCAGGACTTAATTGTCAAGACAGCACAAGCAGTTTCGGCCTCTGGGATCAAGACAACGGAGTTCCCGTTTATCGCACAACCTTTTCGTACCTCTGAGCTATCGTTTCGTGTCGGAGGCCTATTGATCGTTTGGATGTATATGCCGGTAACCATTACAAACAAGGCAGTATTATTGCTGAAATAGATCCGCGTGATTTCCATATTCGCAAAGAACGGGCTGAAGCCATCTATCACCAAGCTAAAGCTGAATTTGAGCGGATAGAGAAGCTGTATGAGAAGAATAATGTTTCGGCGAGTACATATGAAAAGACTAAGGCGGATTATACTACTGCCAAAACTGCTTTCGATACGGCTTCCAATGAACTGGGAGACACTCGTCTGACAGCTCCTTTTGATGGTTATGTGGGAGAAGTTTATATAGAAAAATACCAGGATGTGAAGCCAGCTCAGCCTGTTATATCCTTTATTGACATAAATCGGCTGAAGATAGAGATTTATGTTACTCAGAATATTGCGTTTGCCTCACACCCCACAGATAGCGTCCGGATCTATTTTGATGCCCAGCCCGATAAGTGTTATAAGGCACAGATTGTGAAGTATCGAAGGGGACAACCCGCAATAATCTTTCTTATTTACTAACGGCTGTTTTACCTAATAAAGAAGGGAAATTATTGGCGGGTATGTCGGGAAAAGCAATCTTTGATGCTCCCGTATCAACGGATCTGACAAGTGTTTCCATTCCCCAAACGGCATTATGTTATCGTCCCTCGGAAGGTGAATATGTGTGGGTTATTGATACGAATACCCGACAAGTGAATCGACGGACAGTGAAAAAAGGAAATCTGCTTCCCGGTGGCTATGTTACCATAACCGAAGGATTGAGGGCCAGTGAAACGGTAGCTACGAGCGGACTTCGTTTTTTATCGGATGGTATGAAAGTGGAAATCTCTACTAAGACAAACTCATTATGAAGCTGGTGAAGTATTTTTTGCAGAAAAGAGCCGTCACTATTTTATTATTGGTGTTGGTGCTGGCAGGAGGTCTGTTTTCTTATTTTAAAATGGGAAAGCTGGAGGATGCTCCCTTTACTATCAAACAAGCATTGGTACTGACTTCCTATCCGGGGGCTTCTCCCGCAGAGGTGCAGTCGCAAGTAACTGATATTTTAGAGGAAGCCATACAGTCGCTAGGAGAACTTATTATCTGAAAACCGAGAATCGTGCCGGGCTTTCTAAGATCACGGTTTATGTGAAAAAAGAGATCCGTGCCGAAGAGATGCAGCAATTATGGGATAAACTACGTCGGAAAGTAAATGATGTACAAGATAAATTGCCTGCCGGGGCTGGAACTTCTATCGTAAATGATGACTTTGGAGATGTACTCGGTGTATTTTACGGACTGACCGGTGATGGGCATACATATAGGGAACTGGAAGACCAGGCTAAATTTATAAAGAATGAATTATTAAAAGTTAAGGATGTAGCGAAAATTGAGATTTATGGTGTACAAACACCGACAATTGATGTCTTGATCAGTCCTTCTGTTATGGCACAAAGTGGAGTTACGACTGCGGATATGATGCGAGCTTTCGAAACCCAGAATAAAATGGTCGATGCCGGTGGTATCAATGCCGGCACCAATCGCATCCGTATAGAATCTACCGGCAATTTCTATTCGCTGGATGATATTCGTGATCTGACCATTGTTTCGCGTACCGGAGAGCATTTCCGTCTGGCCGATATTGCACAGATAGAGGAAGGATATCAGACTCCTCCGGCTAATCAAATGCGCATAAATGGTAGTCCGGCAGTTGGGATCGCCATTTCTACCGTACCTACAGGAAATGTAGTGGACATGGCTGAAGATATTAAAATGCGTATCGGTGAATTGTCGCAATCGATGCCTGATGGCTACGAACTGATTTCTATCTACGATCAGGGCTATGAATCGGCGGTAGCAAATCAGGGATTTATCCTGAACCTGATCATATCAGTTATTACTGTTGTTGCGATTCTGCTGTTCTTTATCGGATTCAAAAATGGGCTCTTGATAGGTAGCGGGCTGGTGTTCTCCATTTTTGCTACTCTAATTGTTATGATGGCATGTGATATTGCCCTTCAACGGATGTCGCTTGCTGCAATTATCATTGCTATGGGAATGTTGGTTGACAACGCCATTGTCGTGTCCGATTCTGCTCTGATTAATATGGAACGGGGAATGCGTAAACGGGTTGCTATCATGCGTGCATGTTCGTCTACTGCTTTACCTTTATTGGCGGCAACGGTTATTGCTATTCTCACGTTCCTTCCGATTTACTATTCACCCCATATCACAGGTGAGCTGTTGTCCTCACTGGTGGTAGTGATCGGTGTTTCGTTAATGTTCAGTTGGGTATTTGCGTTAACGCAGACTCCGTTCTTCATTCAGGAGTTTGTAAGACGTCCCCGTCCTGAAGAGCTGAAAGCATCTCTGTTTGATGGAAAATATTATCATCTTTTCAGGAAATCATTGCGTTGGGTACTTCGGCATCGCACGGTGACTATAGCTTCGTTGGCTGTTCTATTGTTGCTTTCGGCATGGAGTTTCAAATTTATTCCGAAGGTTTTTGTACCCGCTCTGGATAAGCAATACTTTACTGTCGATATGTGGCTGCCTGAGGGAACAACAATCGGGGAGACGGACCGGATAGCCGGTGAAATATCCAATTATATCCGTACTCATGAAGAGACCGAAATGGTTTCGTCTTATATCGGCCGTACTCCGCCTCGCTATTATCTTTCAAATATATCTTTCGGTCCTCAATCCAACTATGCCCAGTTGCTAGTGAAATGTAAAAGTTCCAAAGAGTCGCGGGCACTGAATGCTCTGTTGCAGGATTCCATTCGTTTGAAATATCCGGAACCGCTGATTAAGGTGAATAAGTTCGAATTAAGCCCGCTGACGGAAGCCATGATAGAAGCCCGCTTTCTGGGGCCCGATCCGGCTGTTCTAGACTCTTTGCAGGTGAGGCGATCGAGATTATGCGTCGTAACCCAAAAGTCGCAGATGCACGCAATGAATGGGGAAATATGTCGATGGTGATGCGGCCGGTTTATGATCCCGTGAAGGCAGGTGCTCTCGGTATAACCAAATCACAGATGATGGAGTCTGTGAAATCGATCAGCGACGGAACCAGGGTAGGTGTTTATCGCAATGATGAGAAAAAGGTTCCTGTACTATTGAAGTCGGAAGGAGCTAACATTACGGATGCCCGTTCTTTAGGTAATTTCTCTGTATGGAACGGTGAGCATTCGGCACCTTTGTCGCAAGTGACCGAACGAATCGAGACGACATGGGAGTGGCCTCAGATGCGTACTTATAACCGTCAATTGTCTATGGCTGCCATGTGTGGAGTAAAATCCGGGTATACCATGGCAGAAGTGCATGGGGAAATTCGTAAAGAGATTGAAGCGATGAAGTTGCCCGAAGGTTATACTTTCTTTTGGGACTCACAATACAAAGATCAGAGAGAGGCGATGCAGGCAATCGGTAAATTCTTTCCGCTGGCTTTTCTGGTACTGGTCGTTATTCTGGTTGCCTTGTTTGGTAACTTTCGCGATCCGGTCATTATTCTATGTGTTCTTCCGCTGTCCATTATCGGAGTGGCTGTCGGTATGCTCTTGACGGGATTTGATTTCGGATTCTTCCCGATTGCCGGTTGGTTGGGATTATTGGGTATGGTTATTAAGAATGTGATTGTACTGTTGGACGAAATAGATGTGCAGCGCCGGGAAGGAGTCGTTCCTTATACGGCCGTGATCGAATCTACGGTTTCAAGAACCCGTCCGGTGCTGATGGCAGCCACAACCACCATACTGGGGATGGTCCCCTTACTGTTTGACATAGCATTTGGCGGGATGGCGGCTACTATCATTTTCGGGTTGACATTCGCTACCTTGCTGACTTTGTTTGTGACTCCGGCATTATATGCAATATTTTATAAGATAAAAGAGAAATGATGATGAAGAAAATAAATAGATGGCTTATCTTTTTGCTGTGTGTGCCGACAGTCGCTTTTGCTCAGCAAAATAGTTTGCTGCAAAAGTACAGGTCGATGGCTTTAGATTATAACCATGACCTGAAAGCCGCGGACAAAAATATAGCTGCAAGTATCGAATTGGAGAAAGCGGCACAGAAGGATCTACGCCCTAAACTGTCGGGAGAGGCGAATTTTCAGTATACCGGTAATCCTCTTCAGTTGAATATCGACTTGCCTTCGATGCAGACTCCGTTGGCTTTTGAAGGAAGAAATATGAAATACGGTGCTTCCCTCTCTTTGTTACAACCGGTTTATACGGGTGGGCGGTTATTGGGAAGTATCCGGATGGCTAAACATCAGCAAAGTCTGGCAATACATCAGGCAGATTATTTCCGTTCCGCAGTATCCTATCAGACGGATATGCAATATTGGAACACCGTTGCGCGTGCAGAAATAGTCCGTGTAACTACGGAATATCGCAATTCGGTTGCCACCTTCTCCCAAACCATACGGGAGCGGGTGGAAGCAGGATTGGTTGATCCACAGGACTTGCTGATGGCGGAGGTAAAACTGAATGAAGCGGAATACCAACTGTTGCAAGCAAAAAGAAATCTGGAAACAGGACGTATGGCACTAAATTCTCTGATTGGCGTGGAACTTCATGCTCCGACTGAAATAGAAGATACGATTTCTGCCGTTAGGGCGGATAAAGATCTGTGGGGTGAGGGTGAAATAGATCGTCCGGAACTTAAGATGCCTATGCCCGGATTAAAATAGCAGAAAGTTCGAAAAAATTAACGGATGCTAAGTATAAGCCACAGTTTTATATAGGTGTAGATGGAAGCTATTCTGCTCCCGGTTATGATTTCCGTTCCGATTTGGATCCCAATTATGCCATTTATGCCAAAGTATCCGTTCCCTTGTTTGAGTGGGGAAAAAGACGTGATGAAAAGCGAGCCTCTTCTTTCAAAGTAGGAATGGCTACTGATTATTTGAATCAGGTCACCGATCAGGTGAAACTGGAAGTGGAGACAGCCCGTGTTTCATTGTCGCAGACTATGGAACAGGTGCGCCTCACCGAAGGCTCACTGAGTAAAGCCTTCGAAAATGAGCGTATGGCATTGGAGCGGTATACTGAAGGGAAGGCCTCTGTAATAGAGGTGATTGAGGCCCAAACGTACCGGCAAGCTTCCCAACTGAACCATGTACAGGCAAAAGTCTCGGCACAAGGGGCTTATTCGGAATTGATCAGAGCTTTGAATAAATATTAAATAGTTTATGATAATTACCCGAAATATGATAGCTTTGTTCGCATGAAATGGAATGTCCTGTTATATGGTCTGTTATTCTCGGGATTAGGTATCTTTTCCTATCTCCTGCTTGTCAACTATACGGAGCTGACTCCTAAAGTAGCGGATGTTCTCTATTCAAAGGGAGCATTCGTCTTCTTTATTACCGCTTTCAATGTGCTTGGTTATTCTACGCTTCGGATCAGTTCGTGGATAAACACTCAGTATGCACTCAATATCCGCCATCGTTGGAAGATAATAGTTATTTATGTTGCCGTTATCTTGTTATTCCTGTTGTTGAACTATAGCCTGCTGATTGCTGCTAAGCTATTGGCAGGCATTGACAACCTATTTACTTTCTCCAATGGAGGCTGGCGTATCCTGATCGTGGTATGGCTCGTAGAGCTTGTCATTGTGGGCTTATTATTGGCAAATCGTTCCATTCAGAATAACCTGAAACTGCAACAGGAGGCCGCAAAACTACAAACAGAGAACGACACTGCACGTTATGCGGCTTTACAAAGTCAACTGAATCCCCATTTTCTGTTTAATAGTCTCAATACACTGATTGCTGAAATAGAATATAACCCGGGTAATGCTGTTCATTTCACCAAGCATTTGTCCAGTGTATACCGTTATGTTTTGCAATGTCAGGATAAAACATTGGTAACGTTGACGGAAGAACTGGAATTCCTGCAATCTTATCTCTTTCTGCATAAAGTTCGTTTGGGAGATTGCATTAGTTGTAACTGTTGTATAGCTTCCGGCTATACTAGTTGTATGCTGCCTCCGCTGACTTTGCAGTTACTGGCAGAGAATGTCATCAATCATAATTCTATTACTCTCAGCAAGCCTATGAAGATAGATATTCGGTTAGAGGAAGGATATCTTGCGGTGAGTAACCCCATACAGCCTAAAAAAAGTCATGAATCGCCGGGTGTAGGGTTGAAGAACCTGTCCAATCGTTGCCAGTTGATGCTCGGCAAAGAGATAATTGTCCACAACGATGAAAAAGTATTTATCGTAAAAGTACCTTTACTGTATGAATAAAATAAATGTAGCCATTATAGAAGATGAAATTCCGGCAGCCCGTTTGCTACATTCCATGGTATCCGGACTTCGCCCTCAATGGGAGCTTACTCTGATACCGGGGAGTGTAGACGAAGCCGTTGCCTGGTTTGACGAGCATCCGCATCCCGATCTGATCTTTCTCGATATACATCTGGCAGATGGCAATGCTTTTGACTTCCTTTCTGCCGCACACCCTTCTTCCGTCATAATTTTCACTACGGCGTATGATCAGTACGCCATTCGTGCATTTACGGTCAATAGTATCGATTACATACTTAAGCCGATAGACGAAAAACGCCTGTCGGATGCAATCACTAAATATGAGAGCTTGCTGACCAATGCTGTTCCCAGACCGGAAGATTACTTAGGCACTCTGCTTGAGGCACTTCAATACAAAGAGAAACGTTACCGTACCCGTTTTCTTATTTCCGGAGTAGATCGTTTCTGGTCGTTACAAGTGGCAGATATTGCCTATTTTTATTCCGAGAACAAAGTAACGTTTGCTGTTACCCGCAAAGGTCAGGAACACATTCTAGATTTGTCTTTAAACAAACTGATGGAACAACTCGATCCGGAGCGTTTCTTTCGCGCCAACCGCCAGGTTCTTGTCTGCATTGATGCCATTGACCATGCCGAGCCTTTCTTTAACGGAAAGATAGTGGTAACTGTGCGCCCTCCTTATAAACAGAAAATTACGATAAGCGAGGAGAAACTTTCAGCTTTTAAACTATGGCTGAATCATTGAAAAAAATGTTTGGAGTATATATAAAACGAAATCGACTATAAATCATTTGATCTATAGTCGATTTCAGTGGGCCAACTAGGGCTTGAACCTAGGACCTCCAGATTATGAGTCTGTTGCTCTAACCAACTGAGCTATAAGCCCGATGTATCCTTTCTATCGGATGCGGGGACAAAATTAATGCTTTCTGATGAATTATGCAAGCATTTTAGTCAAAAAACTGACTCTTTCCCGTATGTCTCAGAACTTGTATGTTCGTTTAGGATTCTTAGGAAACCAACCTTTTTTCACCCTCTCTTCTTGCTCAAAGACTTCTTTGATGGTCCAGAAAGAAGAGAAAGCGAATACGCCCAATAAAGACGAAACGAGTATATTGTCTGTGCTCAACGAAGCAGCTACTCCCGCGATACCTAATATCAGGAAAATCCACCAGCATTTTGTTCCCCAGTAATATTCAGCTTTTACCACAACGGGGTGGAATAAGCCGATAATCAGGAACGTGCAAATACCAATGAGCAACCCTGACAGGTGATATTCATTCAACCACTCCATCGGCTACTTATCTGCGTGAATAGGAATTTCTTTCTTGATGCTTTGCTCCAGAGAAATCAGGGTTTCGGTGGCGGTTACTCCCGGTATCTCTTGCATTTTGTTGTTCAGTAGGTCCATCAAGTGTTCGTTGTCGCGTGCATATACTTTGGTCAGCATGGTGTAAGGGCCGGTTGTGAAGTGGCACTCTACGATCTCGGGAATTTTCTGTAATTCGGCCACTACAGCTTTATACATAGATCCTTTTTCCAGTTTGATACCGACATAAGTACAGGTACGATATCCCAGAGATTTCGGGTTTACGTGATAACCAGAGCCTACAATGACTCCCAGATCGATCAGTCTCTGCACGCGTTGATGGATGGCCGCACGTGAAACGCCGCATTCTGCTGCCACGTCTTTAAAAGGGATACGGGCGTTCTGAGAAATAATCTCCAGAATCTGCCTGTCAAGGTTGTCTATTTTTTCCATAATAATAAATGTAAATTCCAATTGTTATCAAATAGTAAGCAAATATAGAGATTTATTTTAATTTCTCTATATAAAAGTCAGAAAAAACAGATAAATCGTATACTTTCTATTTTTATTATCCGGATAAAAAAGATGCCGGACGATTACGTCCGGCATCTCTCCTGTTCTTTTTAAATAAGGCCTGTTAATTTCTTATTTCTCAATATCCAGCAATTCTATTTCGAATATCAGTGTAGAGAACGGTTTGATCTGTCCCATGTCTCTTGAGCCATAAGCTAGTTCCTGCGGGATATAAAGTTCCCATTTTGAACCGACAGGCATCATTTTCAGGCTTCAGTCCAACCTTTGATAACTCCGCCGACGTTAGTCACGAACGGTTCCTTACGTTCGTAAGTGCTTTCGAATTCTGTTCCGTCGATCAGTTTACCTCTGTAGTTTACTTTCACTTTGCAAGTATCGTTAGGAATTTCACCTTTACCTTCAGTAATCACCTTGTACTGTAATCCGCTTGCAGTGGTTTTTACTCCTTCTTTAGTTTTATTCTCAGCAAGGAACTTCTCACCGGCAGCTTTGTTATCAGCATATTTCTTTTCGGCAGCTTTTCCTTTGATGCTTTCCATCATTTTCTGAATCAATACCTGAGCTTCTTCGGGACGCATCTTCATATCTTTATTGAGTACGCCTGCAAATACGCCTGCAAGAATATCGCCCTTGTTAACAGTCATAGTTGAATCATCAGCAAATAACTGGTGGTTCATGCCTTTGATAGCCTGAGGACCTGCCATTTGTGATCCGATCTGGAGACCGAGTACATAAGCTTCGTCTTTTTTGCTTGTTTTATTGGCAGCGTCGTTTACGCCTTTCAAAAATTCGGCAATATATGCTGTATCCATGCGTTGTGCTAAGAAATCTTTCAGACCTTGAGTCTGGCTGATGCCAATAGCGTATGACAATGAATCTACATCTGTTTTCAGAGTGGCTTTAGGAGCCTGAGCTGTGCATGAAGCCAAGCCTGTTGCCATGGCTACAGCAGCCAAAATACTTACTTTTTTCATTTTGCTTTACAATTTTATTTTTATAATACTTCGATTAATTCTACTTCGAACACGAGTGTGCTGTGAGGAGGGATCATTTCACCGGCTCCCTGTGCGCCGTAAGCCAGTTCAGAAGGGATGAAAAGTTTCCATTTTGAACCTTCCGGCATCAGTTGCAAAGCCTCTACCATCCCGGGATTACTTGGTTTACACCGAATACGGCAGGCTGTCCACGTTTGATAGAGCTGTCGAACAGGGTTCCGTCAATCAGGGTACCTTCGTAGTGGCATTTTACCTGGTCGGTAGCCTGTGCTTTCTTGCCTGTACCTTCAGTGATTACTTCGTATTGTAGTCCACTTGGCAGGGTAACAACGTTCGGTCTTTTTTTGTTTTCTTCGAGGAATGCTTTTCCTTGTTCGATGTTCGCTGCATTCATTTTGGTTTCCAGTCTTCGAAATACTTGTTTACGATTTCTCGAGCCTCCTGATGGCTGATGGCTGTCTGATTTCCTTCGAGCACATCTTTTATAGCTTGAGCAAAGTCATCTACTGCGATGCCTTTAGCACCCATTCCTAACAAATTCTGGCCGATTCCGAGACCAATTGCATAACTAAATTTATCCATATATTTTTTTGTTGGAGACTGAATGTTCTATTTCACTTTCAGTCAGTTGCAAATTAACAAGCGGCAAAAGTAAGTGTTTTATTTGAATGATTTTACTTTTTGGTTTTAAAAATTCTTATTATCGACTAACTTCGTTACTGTGATAGATAAGGTTCCTTAAAAGCATCGTTTGTATTTCTTTCTGTCTTTTTTCGCTTTTTCCGTGAAGAGAGAACGATTGACATCCCCTGTTTGGACGTTAAATCTCTCCGTGTCAGTATGTCATACGGCTCATTGTGTGTTAGCGTATGATATCTGACTGTACAGCCAAGGACGGAAAGTGATGAAAGGTAGGTTAAGGATGATGGAATGTTGGACGATATATTCGTTTATTCAAGGATTTTGGTTAAATTTGTAAGGCCTTCTTTCACGTTTCTTTTGAGAGGTGGGGAGTGAGGCCGGTTTACTTAAAAATAAAAGCTAGTATGAAAAATCTGGTTGTATTGTCAGGCGCCGGAATGAGCGCTGAGAGTGGCATCAGTACCTTTCGTGATGCAGGAGGATTGTGGGATCGTTATCCGGTAGAACAAGTAGCCACTCCCGAAGGTTATGCACGCGACCCCGAACTGGTGACCCATTTCTATAATGAACGCCGCAAGCAGTTGCTGGAAGTGGAACCGAATCGCGGGCATGAACTGCTGGCCGAACTGGAGAAAGATTTCCAGGTAACAATTGTGACCCAAAACATTGACAACTTGCACGAACGGGCCGGTAGCAGTCATATTATTCATTTGCATGGAGAGTTGACAAAGGTCTGCTCAAGCCGCGACCCAAACAATCCGCATTACATTAAAGAACTGAAACCCGAAGAATTTGAAGTGAAGATAGGTGACCTTGCCGGAGATGGTTCGCAACTCCGCCCGTTTATTGTCTGGTTCGGTGAGTCCGTACCGGAGATAGAGACGGCTATCGATTGGGTGGAGAAAGCTGATGTTTTTGTTATCATCGGTACGTCCATGAATGTGTATCCGGCGGCGGGGCTGCTTAACTACGTTCCCCGAAACGCGGAAATCTATCTGATTGATCCGAAGCCGGTGGATGTACATAGCTCCCGTCCGATACATGTCATTCAGAAGGGTGCATCGGAAGGAGTAGCTGAGTTGCGGGAGAAACTTCTTACCACAAACCATGCGTGATGTGCGAGGGTACTTAGCAGGCCATAGTGGCGGGTCATGATGCGGAATCGTTCCAAAAGCGATGCCTTATGATTTTGTGTCGTCATGCCTTCTGCCAGATAATCAATCAGGATAAGGTGAGTATTGTGAAAAGTACGTGCTTTTTCATGATGCGGATACACCAATCGAAATCCGCCGAGAAACGATATTGCAGATCATAAGGCTCGATAAGTGTATGGCGGGGGAAAAAAGCCTGATGGCACACAAGCATTCCCTGCTTGAAACTTTTCCAGTTCAGTGTCTCCGGTGCCGATAACCGACGCATACGGAGGAAATGCCTCTCGGCATCCACTAAGGCTGTTTCGCCATACAGTATGTCGGGCAACTCATTTCCATTGATGGAGTGAACCATCTTTTGCAAAGTGTCGTCTTCGTGGAAACTGTCTCCGGCATTCAGAAAGCAGAGATAGTCGCCCGTTGCCAGGGCGATTCCTTTGTTCATTGCGTCATAAAGTCCTTTGTCCGGTTCGCTCACCAATTGGTTGATGCGGTTGCGGTATCGGTTGACAATCTCTAAAGTCCCGTCTTTCGATGCACCGTCGATGATGATATACTCTACATGATGATAGGTCTGCGAAATTACGCTTTGCACAGTATCTTCCAATACCTTTTCGGCATTGTAGGTCACTGTGATCACGGAGAATTTGGGACTGGGATGGCTATGCATATCTTCCTGTTATTTTATTGTAGACATCAATGTATCTTTTGGCAATAATGCCTTCCGAGTAGTTGGCGATTACTTTTCGGTTGGCCTGTTCCGAGAGAGACGGATAATCCGGGTCGGTCAGTGCCCAATAGATGCCGTTGGCAAAATCTTCGGATGATTTGTATTGTGCCACATACCCGTTGTGCAGATGGTCTATCATTTCCGGGATGCCGCGACATTGAAGCCGATACAAGGCACTCCGCATGCCATAGCTTCCATGATGGTATTGGGCAGGTTCTCTTCCAGTGAGGGAGTAACGAAAAGGTCGACCGCATTGTAAACATCTACCAGTTCATGCTCGTTACTCACGTAGTTGAGTGGATATACTTTAAAAGGAAGCAACGGCTTGAGTTGTTCCGATTGCTTGCCAAAAACGACTACACTTAGAGAATCTTTCAGTTCAGGATGCTTCTCAGCCAGTAATTTACACGATTCAATCAGATAATCGATGCCTTTCCGTTTATCCGTGATTTTGGCCGAACCGAAAAGAATCAGTTTTCCGTTTTGGGGTAAATGGCATTTGCTACGTGCCTCTTTCTTGTTTCTGGGTTTAAATAGATTGGTGTTAATGGGGTTAGGTATACTGATTACCGTTTCTCCTGTCAGCAAAGCACTCTTTTCAGCTTGTCCCTTCAGCCATTGGCTACAAGTGACGAAGGTAATGGGTGCTTCTTTGTAGAGTTGTTGTTTTTTACGGAAGATACGGTTGGACAGATCTTTCTTACTTCCCCCTCCATACAGGTATGGACAGTGGTTACACTCCTGATGGTAGTTGGTACACTCACGGGCGTGATGGCAGATGCCTGTACAGGGCCACATATCGTGCATGGTCCACACTACCGGTTTACCGGATTTCAGAATCTTCCGGATATCGTTCAGTGACAACATTCCTTGATTCACCCAATGCAGGTGGATGACATCTGCCTGCTGAAACTCCGGCAGGCTTGTAATGTCTGTGCCTGTATTGGCTATATCGACTGCGAAAAGATTGTTCTTCTTAAAGCGGTTGGCTTTCCAGATGACAATGCGTTCCCACACAAACCTCCATACTTGCCACCAGTTACGTTGCAGACCTACTACGCTGATCTGGTCGGTTTGCTTGTCGCGCACCAACATTTTGGCTTTGATACCGTTGTTTTTCAACGATTCCATCAAGCGGCTTGCTGCGACGGCCGCTCCGCCCAAACGTTCGGAAGTATTGATTATTAAAACTCTCATTCGATCGAAATGTTTTGGCAAAAGTAGTGGTTTTCGGTGAGAAACCGTACAAAGTCACATATTATTTGTACTTTTGCGGCACTTATAGATAAGGAGATATACGTATGAAAAAGGTTGTTTTTTTAGGATTAGGCTATATCGGACTTCCTACTGCTGCCGTGGCCGCCGGACATGGTTATGAAGTTGTAGGTGTGGATGTTAATCCTTCGGTAGTAGAAACCATCAATCAGGGTAAAATACATATTGTGGAACCGGAACTGGATCAGATTGTAAAAGAGGTGGTGCGAACAGGTAATCTCCGTGCCGTTTCGAAACCTGAGCAGGCAGATGCTTTTTTTGTGGTAGTACCTACCCCTTTCAAACAAAACCACCGTGCAGATATCACCTATGTGGAATCGGCTACCCGCTCCGTAATTCCTTATCTGAGAGAAGGAAACCTGTTTGTTATCGAGTCCACTTCACCGGTATTTACGACCGAACGTATGGCTGAAGTCATTTATAAAGAGCGCCCGGAACTGAAAGACAAAATATACATAGCCTATTGTCCCGAACGTGTATTGCCGGGTAATACGCTTTATGAACTAGTTCATAACGATCGGGTGATCGGTGGCGTCAATCCCGAGTCGACCGCTAAAGCCATAGAGTTTTATTCTGCCTTTGTACAGGGTAAACTCCACCCGACGAATGCTCGTACGGCAGAAATGTGTAAGTTGACCGAGAACTCTTCGCGCGACTCTCAGATTGCGTTTGCCAACGAATTGTCCATGATTTGTGACAAAGCGGGTATCAACGTCTGGGAACTGATAGAATTGGCTAACAAACATCCGCGTGTGAACATCCTGCAACCCGGCTGCGGAGTGGGAGGACACTGTATAGCCGTAGATCCCTGGTTTATTGTTTCGGACTATCCCGAACAGGCACAAATCATCAAACGTGCCCGTGAGACGAACGATTATAAAGCTGATTGGTGTGCCAACAAAGTAATGGAAGCTTGTCAGCAATTTGTCGAGAAGAACGATCGTGAACCGGTAGTGGCTTGCATGGGACTTGCCTTTAAACCCAATATTGATGATTTGCGTGAATCTCCTGCTAAATATATTGCTTCCCGCATTGTATCTGAGTCGCGTGCAGAGGTGCTGATTGTAGAACCCAATGTCGCTTCACATGCCAGTTTCCATCTGACTGACTATCGGGAGGCTTATCAGAAAGCGGATATCGTGGTATGGCTGGTACGTCACACTCCGTTTGTGGAGTTGCCCCGTGAAGAAAGTAAATTGGAGTTGGACTTCTGCGGAGTAAGAAAGTAGAAAGAGAACTGGCATATCGTCTTAATGAACCATCGTAAATAGTCTGATCGTATAATGAAAAAGATATTACTTGTTTTCGGTACCCGTCCTGAGGCCATTAAGATGGCCCCGTTGGTGAAAGCCTTGCAAAGAGATACTGAACACTTTGAAACGAAAGTGTGTGTGACGGCACAACATCGTCAGATGTTGGACAGGTACTTGAAGTGTTCGACATCATTCCTGACTACGATCTGAATATTATGGCACCCAACCAGGACTTGTACGACATCACCACTAAAGTTCTTCTGGGCCTGCGCGATGTGCTGAAAGATTTCTGTCCGGATACGGTGCTGGTACACGGAGATACCACTACGTCGATGGCCGCTTCACTGGCTGCATTCTATCGGCAGGTTGCCGTGGGACATGTTGAGGCCGGTTTGCGTACCTATGATATGCTGTCTCCCTGGCCGGAAGAGATGAATCGTCAGGTGACCGACCGTATTTGTACCTACTATTTTGCTCCTACCGGGAAATCGAAACAGAATCTGTTACAGGAAAACATCGACGCAAAGAAGATATTTGTTACCGGTAATACGGTTATCGATGCTTTGTTGATGGCTGTTGACATTATTTCGAAGAAGCCGGGAATCAAAGAAAAGTTGCATCAGGAACTTCGTGACAAAGGTTACGAAGTGGGACAACGTGAATATATTCTGGTTACCGGGCATCGTCGTGAGAACTTTGGGGAAGGATTTTTACATATTTGTAAAGCGATTAGAGAATTAGCCGCGTTGCATCCCGAGATGGATATTGTATATCCGGTACATCTGAACCCGAATGTACAGAAACCCGTATACGAACTTCTGTCAGGAGTAGACAATGTATATCTTATTTCGCCGTTGGATTATCTGCCGTTTATTTACGCTATGCAGCACTCCACTTTGCTGCTGACCGATAGCGGTGGAGTACAAGAGGAGGCTCCTTCACTTGGCAAGCCGGTGTTGGTGATGCGAAATACCACGGAACGTCCTGAAGCAGTAGAGGCGGGAACTGTAAAACTGGTGGGGACGGATGCTGAGGCGATTGTCAGTAATGTGACTGAGCTGCTCCGTAATAAGGAGTTATACCGTCGTATGTCCGAAACACATAATCCTTATGGTGACGGGCATGCTTGTGAACGCATCCTGTCGGCATTAACCCGTTAAAGCTCACATGATTCGTTTATAGGCTGTACGGGCAAGAGGAAGAGGGGAAGTTCATTCTCCTTTCAGTTCCGTGCTGTTGTCCTTGTAGGCAGCAAATCCTTTGATTCTTACTCGTTCTTTCTTTTCCATATCCGGCATTCCGTTACCCAATTGTTTCAGGTTTTCTTTAATAGTATTGTGGGTAGTGAAAAACTGTCCAGCAGGTCGGTGAAACTTTTTTCCGGCTCCTCTTCTTCGGGAGCGAAGAGCATATGGCATTTACTGTGGATACCAAATGTTTTTCATCCTCGTCCAGCGCATAGACAGTGGTCACTAATGAGTTCATATTGACTGCATTGATAATTTCTTTCAGATAGGGTAATGCCTGATTGTCGATACTGATGGACGCCCACCAAGGATTCCATACAATGATTAACCGGAGACCGTCTTCGGCTGCGACAAGGAAATCGTCTCCCTGATACTTGAAGCTGATATGATTTTCTTCATTCACTTCCGGTTGGCAACCGAGCTGTTGAAGGATGCTCATGATCAGTGCGGAGGTAGTCATTTCCTCTGTCACTTCTTCCGTTTCGGCAGAGGCAGTGTCACCCGATGGCTTCGCACGTTTGTTCCGCTCGTGCAGGATACGTGATATCAGGAATACAATTGGCCATAACGCCAATGCGATGACTGCGATGAGAATGGTAAGATCGGTCATAGTAGTAGAGCTATTAAATGATTAATGTCTGCCTAAAGATAATCATTCTTTTTGGTCGTACTCCATTTTTACTGCATAAAAGTTCGGAAAGCTTGCAAATAACGTTTGCTGACCGTTTCAATGTTGATTTTCTCGCGGATGATTCGTTCTGACTCACGTCCCATAGAGGCACAACGTTCGGGAGAGGCAAACAGTTTGTTGAGCTTGTCGCTCAAGCTGTCGGCATTGCCTTCTTTGAAGAAAAGTCCGTTCACTCCGTCCGTTACCAGGTCACGTTCGGTGCTGTCGCATACCGAACAAACCACGGGCAGTCCGTAGGTCATGGCATCATTGATGGATAATCCTCCATGCCCGCGAGTACATAGACAGTCGATTCATTCATATAGGCTCCCAGTTCTTTGGGACTGTATACTGCACCGATGAATCGAACCTGTTCTGTCAGATTCAGGTCGGCTGCCTGTTTTTCAGGTTATCCAGCTCCGGTCCATCGCCTACCACTACCAGTTCCGCGTCCGGATGACTGGCAATAACCTTTGTAAATGCATCGATCAGCAGATCCACCCTTTTCCATTTCACTAATCGGCCGATGTGTAGCGCTCTTTTGGAGGAAGGAGGAAGAAGCGGGGGCGAGGTGAGTACGGCTTCTTTCTCCTTCAGTAAGGCATCTGTGTCCGTAGAGTTGTAAGTGACATGTATTTGCTCCTGCTTCACTCCATAGGAAGGAAGAATATCGTATGCAGCGGTCGAGTAATTCAGCGTTCCGGTAATGCGTGCGTAGCAGTATTTACGTATTTTCGCTGTCAGCCATTGTTTAAGATAAAAGCCGGTTCCGGTACTGACCAGCCGCATGTTTTCATCATACATCGGGTTTTCATGGAAATATTCTTTTATTTTCCCGTAGGGAGGGGTCTGGAAGGGAATTTCACGGATAACCAACCGTGTCCGGCACTCTTTCATAGCCTTTCTCAATCGGGGTTGAAAGAACACTTGCAGGAAATAGGGCCATCCCATTATCAGAATATCCGGTTTCTCTTCACGTACTATTTCCGGTAGGGAGGGATAGGCGCTTTTTCCGTAGAATGCTTTCTTCTCAATGGCGGTGAGGTGCCTGTATGTTCCTCCCTCTACCATTTTTACACCTTTACCGATAGTGGCATTTCCTTTTTGAGGAGTGATAACGGTGATTTCCACTCCTTTGTTATGAAGTTTGTTGAGCATGGCATTCAGATAATGGGGCATGCCGCCGAATGTATAGAGTACTTTCATTACTGTATTATTTTCTGAAGTAAATTTTGAAACTTTTTGCCGAATTCGTTCCAGCTATGTGCATTGAGGAACCGGTTGTAACCGGCTATATCTGTTGCTTCGTTTGCCTTGTCAACGAGTTCCTGTATATCATCGAACGTATGGAAAGTATATACGTTAAGCAAGGGTTCGGCGGCGTAGTCCTGAAAGAGCTACAGCCGGTCCGATGACTTTGGCTCCGAATGAGAGAGAGTCCATCAGTATGCCGGAACTTAAGATAGACTCGGCAGCATAAGGTACCAGTACGAAACGTGATCTGCGGATCTCTTGTTTTAGCTCTTCGAAAGGAATACTACGGTCCTCTATGCTGATCATCTCATTACTTTCTTTGCGTAGTTCTTCCAGGAGTTCCTGCGAACTGCATTTCCCGATGATTTTAGTCTTCAGTTTTAATGAATGCTGAGTAGCAAAACGTACGAATTCCGGTACCCCTTTGTATCGGGAGATATTTCCCCAGATCAGCAGGTCGGTTTCCGGTGGTTGGGGGATGTACTCTTCTATCCGGTTTTTAGTAGGGTGATGCAAGAATACCGTTTTGGCTACAGCCTTCGGATATTGATCCTGAACCACTTTGATACCTTCTGTAGCATGTGTCACTATCAAATCGGCTTTGCGGAGGAGCAGATGTATCAATAACTTTTTCGACCATCGGTGTTTCATCACATGGGGCTGCTTATTGTGCAAGAACCAGATGATCTTCTTATGGTGGCATTTAATTTTGAAAAGAAGCCAGATAGCAGCAAGAGTCTGCAACATTCCATATTTGTAGTCGGGTACATTCTCCGGCCAATGAAAGATATAAGCATCGCTATCTGCTTTTCTTGGGATGAGGCTGAATAACGGATTCTTGTGCGGGGGATTGGCAATTGTGATTCCGTTCTGTTGCAGTGCATGGATGAAGTCGCTGATATACGGATTAACGCGTATATCACCTTTGTTGATAGAGTATGGATATATCGTGACCTTCATTGTGTTCTCCTATTTAATTAATCCATGTTTACGGAAAGTTCCATCCACAGTGGTCCTACCTGTTCTATGTCATATCTGTTTTTCCGCTTTTGAGCTTTGTAGGCTATCTGGCAGCGGAGTGTGTCATTTTGTGCCAACCGTAGAATGGTTTCTGCATATTGTTCATAATTGTTGTCGGGAATAATGAATCCGTCTATGCCGTCATCTATCATGTCATAGATCGCATTGAAAGAATCGAATCCGATAGGAATCACCCCCAGTGACATTGCTTCTGTAAATACGGTGGGTAGTCCTTCTATGACGGAAGTCAGACAAAGAATCCGGGCACGGTCTATATAGGGGATCGACATCTGATGGCCGGTCAGGCAGACCCGCTTCAATTTTTTCTCGGCAATAATTTGCCGGCACGTGCCGAATTGGGGACCATCTCCTACAAGGGTGAGTTTCCAGTCCGGCAGTTTATCCTGAACCATACCCCATATCTTTAGTAATTTGGGTAATGCCTTTTCGGTTGCCATTCTGCCAACAAAGATGATTTCTTTGTCCTTCTCCTCAATCGGGATGTTACTATGCACAGGTTTTATGGCATTAGGGATGGCAGATAACTTCCATGCGTCTTTTTTGCCTATAAGTTTCTTGAATTCGGGTATATAAGCGGGTGACAGCAGTACCACTTCGTCGAGCGTGTCGTATGCCGAACGGTTTTGATGGCTGACCACTTTTTTTAATAAGCTGATGTAGAGTTGTGGTAGCATCCACTGAAAAAGTTTCTTGGGTCCATGCACGTCTTTGAACCGGAGTGTAGATAACTCGTATTGTTTAACTGTGTCGTATGGCTGGGACAGTTGTGGATCATCGTGCATATTTTGATTCCGGGATTTCTTTTTTGATTTCGAGGTAATATTTGCGTGTATCTCCGGTGATGACATGGGAGTAATCGAGAATCACGTCTATCTGTTTGTCGATAATGAAGCGACAGATTGCTTCGATGTTGCGGGGTGTATAGAATTGAGAATAATGATCGGGCAACAGGAGGCCGTTCTCAAATTCGCTGTCAGCCAGTTCCAGGTACGAAAAGTAAAGCTTACTGTCCACTCCGTGTGCAGTCAGCCATTCGGTCAGTTGCGCATAGAACCAATAAAAGCTATTGGCACGATGGGGAAATGCTTTGGTTTGTTGGATCAGGATGTTCATGACTTATTTTAGGAGTTTTTTTCGGATAAATTGTACACTTTCAAAAAAGATCACCGATTTGCCGATCCACATGATGAACACATAAAGGCTTACGGCTATTCCTATTTTAAGAATCAGCAATACATATAGGTTATGGAAGCCGATCGTGAGGAAATAGCTGGTTCCTATGACTCCTCCGGAGATCAGTAGGTACGGAGTGATATCTTTCATGACTTCCCATAGGGTGATGTGAATCTGCTTGTTTACGAAATAATGCCATATCAGTAGCCAACCGATGTTGATAACCGTATAAATCACGGCCATGACGAGTATGCCTTGTGAGATAGTACAAAGAAGCATTGTGAGTTGAACCAGGCTCTGTGCAATGGTATTCCACATAAAAAGATTCGACTTTCCTTTACTGATCAGGAGATTGGAGTACATATAAGTAATGGGGACAAATGCTCCCCAGATGCAAAGAATCTGCATGATGGGTACACATGCCTGCCATTTGGCGGTGACGGCAATTACGATGAACTCGTTGGCTATCAATGCCAGTCCGAACATGGCCGGGAAAGAGATAAAGGCGGTGAAGCGCAACATCTTCCGAAATATATTTTTCTGTCGCATGGCATCGGAAGAGGTTTCGACCAGGACAGGCTGAGACACTCCGTTGATCATGTTACTGATCAGTGAGAAGCCCATATTGGTCCATTTGTTGGCCTGAGTATAGTAACCTACATCCTGACTGGTATAAAAGCGCCCCAGCAGAACAGAAAATATGTTATCATTGATGTAATGAAATACATTGGTGATAAGCAGTTTACTGCTGAACGGAAGCATCTCCCTGATAGGTTTGAAATTGAACGAAAAAGTAGGACGCCACGGAGAAAAGTACCATAACAGCGCATTAGCGATGAAAATATAGGTGATTTGCTGTACGGCCAGCCCCCAGAAAGCCATTCCATTGTATGCCATGACAATTCCTATGGTGCCTGAACACAATAGTGCGGTAATGGTTGCTTTCGCTTTTTCTTTCACCATTAGTTTTTTAAATAATACCGCATTATGGGCAGTTCCGCAACTTGAAATCAGAAAACCCAGGAAAAGGAAGCGGGATAGAGGAATAAGTTGTGGAGTCTTATAGAATGCTGCGATAAACGGGGCACAAAAAAAGAGCAGCAGGTAAAGCGATGCACCCATTAGAAAACTGAACCAGAACACCGCATTGTAGTCTTCATGACGGAACGTCTGCTTATTGGCCAAAGCGGCCGTAAATCCGCTCTCTTGTATAGAGTTGGCTACGGCGGTAAATATAGCCAGCATACCAATCATACCGTAGTCTGTCGAATCCAGCATACGGGTGATGATAATTCCGAACAGCAGGTTCAGTAATTGCTGGATGCCATTGCTGAATCCACCCCAGAATAATCCTTTGGCTGTTTTTTCTTTTAGCGACTGTTCTGCCATATTATATTTCCGCTCCTGACCGTTAGTAAAATAAAGGGTGTATCCGGTCTCCTTTCATAGAGTCCTGAATACACCCTTACTTTAGTTATTTATTTCACTTCACTTCCCGGCTTCACTTCCCGTCCGGGCATAACAACGGCCAGGCTGCCGTCATTATTTTCGGCACTCAGGATCATACCTTCGCTGACGATGCCTTTCAGCTTTCGTGGAGCCAGATTGGCGATGAAGCAAACTTGCTTGCCTACTAGCTCTTCCGGTTTGTAATGTTGTGCAATGCCGCTGACGATGGTGCGTGTTTCCAGTCCGTCGTCTATTTTAAACTGTAATAATTTGTCGGCCTTAGGCACTTTCTGACATTCGAGAACAGTACCTACGCGAATATCGAGTTTCATGAAGTCGTCAAATTCGATATTGGCGCGGATCGGTTTGGCTTTGTAATTAGCCTCTTCGTTTGCTTTCTTTGTATCGAGCAACTTTTGTACTTGTGCTTCAATTGTGGCATCTTCTATCTTTTCGAACAATAATTCCGGCTTATTCAGTTGATGTCCGGCAGGAAGCAGGTCGTTCCGTCCCAGTTCTGCCCAGTCGAAGCTATCCATGTTCAGCATCTGGCGTAAGCGTTCCGAACTGAACGGAAGGAATGGTTCGAAAGCGATGGCCAGGTTGGCTACCAATTGCAGAGATATATTCAGGATAGTACCTACACGTTCCATATCCGTCTTTGCCAGTTTCCAGGGTTCTGTATCGGCCAGGTATTTGTTTCCGATACGAGCCAGATTCATGGCTTCTTTCTGTGCGTCACGGAACTTGAATACATTGAGCAGCTTTTCTACTTCGGCTTTAACATCGGAGAATTCTTTCAGTGTCTCTTTGTCATAATCTGTAAGTTCGCCCGCAGCGGGTACTTTACCTTCGAAGTACTTCTGTGTCAATACCATCGCACGGTTCACAAAGTTACCGTAGACCGCTACCAATTCGTTGTTATTGCGTGCCTGGAAGTCTTTCCAGGTAAAGTCGTTGTCCTTGGTTTCGGGTGCATTGGCTGTCAATACATAACGCAATACGTCCTGTTTCCCGGGGAAGTCTTCCAGATACTCGTGTAACCACACTGCCCAGTTGCGTGAAGTGGATATTTTGTCTCCTTCCAGATTCAGAAATTCGTTGCTCGGTACATTATCCGGCAAGATATAGCTGCCTTCAGCTTTCAGCATAGCCGGAAATACGATGCAGTGGAATACGATATTATCTTTTCCGATAAAGTGAACCAGACGGGTTTCGGGATCTTTCCACCAGGTTTCCCATGAATCGGGAAGCAGTTCTTTTGTATTGGATATGTAACCGATTGGTGCATCGAACCATACGTAGAGAACTTTACCTTCGGCACCCTCTACCGGAACAGGAATCCCCCAGTCGAGGTCACGGCTGACTGCACGCGGCTGCAAACCCATATCGAGCCAGCTTTTGCACTGTCCGTACACGTTCGGACGCCATTCTTTGTGTTCTTCCAATATCCACTGGCGCAGCATGTTTCATGTTTGTCAAGTGGCAGATACCAGTGTTTGGTTTCTTTCATGACCGGTTTGCTGCCGCTGATGGCACTTTTCGGATTAATCAGGTCAGTGGGCGACAGTGAAGTTCCGCACTTTTCGCATTGGTCACCATAGGCACCTTCCGAATGACAGTGAGGACATTCACCGGTGATGTAGCGGTCGGCCAGAAACTGGTGTGCTTCTTCATCATAATATTGTTCCGAAGTTTTTTCGATAAACTCTCCTTTTTCGTATAGCTTCTTGAAGAAGTCTGAAGCCAGTTCGTGGTGTGTTTTGGACGATGTACGGTGTATACGTCAAACGAGATACCGAATTCTTCGAATGATTTCTTAATCAGGAAGTGATAGCGGTCTACTACATCCTGCGGAGTGATACCTTCCTTTTTGGCACGGATGGTGATGGGTACCCCATGTTCGTCGGAGCCTCCGATGAAAAGTACATCTTCTTTTTTCAGTCGCAGATAGCGGACATAGATGTCTGCCGGTACATATACACCGGCCAAATGGCCGATATGGACGGGGCCGTTCGCATACGGCAGTGCCGATGTGACGGTAGTTCTTTTAAAGTTCTTTTCCATTGATATATTGCGTGTATTTATTGTTATCTACTTGGGAACGTGCAAAGATAACGACTTTCTGAGGAATTCTTTATAAATAAGATGGATGATTTGAATAATAACCCCATACTCTTCGTTGAATTCAATGCAGAGTATGGGGCTGTTATATGAAGAAGAAAAGCTGTTAGGGAAGCTGGTCCAGTAGTTCTTTGATGTTGTATCGAACAAGCATGTCATCTGCAGTTACAGCATACATGGTTTGGTTTCTTTCGTCTATGCTGAAAGAGGAAACCCATTTGTCCAGATGGGCTTTACATAGATAATTGCCTTTCCAGTCAAAGATATCCAGGCGAGAACGGAATGTTGAAGGGTCTTCCCCCTCTATTGCCATGGCCCAGATATATGCATTATTGCAGTGTACTTTGGTATAATAAGGTTTGGGAGTGCCTTCTATTACCTGTTCCCAATTTAATTTATTTCCATCAGTGAATAGGTTATTAATTTCCTCCTTTTCAATATTTACTATACTTATCATATTGAGGAATCTGTATGCAATGACCATCTTCTTGCAATCATTGCTGATTGCAATATCTTTTTGGAAAGCTTGATCTCTTCCGTGATGTTCTAGCAACTCCTTGGGGAAATTGGAGGCGTAGAAACTGCGCAGGATGCTGTCGTTTTTGTAATCGTAAACTTCAAAAAAATCATTTTGATTGTCTTGTGGACGCATTATGATACTCCTGTTTATGAGAAATATGGAATCTCCTAAAAGATATGAAACGCTGGACTGTTGAAAACTATTCTTTCCTTTGGGAGCATTATAGGTATATTTGTTATCATAAATAGCCTTATTTTCTATCAAAGACTTGGATATATTTAATAAACCTGTGAATTTTTGATAGGATCTCATTACAAGTTGTATCTGCCCGTCCTTGTTAAACCATTGTGTAAAAGCACTAGGAGTATAACTTCATCCGGTCCGTTTCCTATTTTCTGAAAACTTCCAAGAAATTGCAGATGGGGAAGGTTGTATACATGCAGCATATTCTCCTCTTTATTTAGAGCTAATATTAGAAATGTATCGGTGACAATAATATCGCCTATGCCGATTGGGTCAATGGATAAAGGTTCGTGATTAAAAGATAATGTCTGTTGTGCATCCGTTGCAATTGTTTCTATTGTTCTAGCTTTTTCTGGTTTGGATGATTGGCTACAGGAGGTGATGTACAGACACAATGTAAAGGAAATAACGGTTAGAAGTGCTTTTCTCATAATGTTTGTTTTAAGGTTAATGTTCTATGCATATTAGACAAGTGCCTTTTACATAGCCAAATGTTGGCTTTTTATTATTTATTACGCCGCAAGATGTCATTCCTGCTTGTCCACTCGAACCATTGCACTCATAATGTGGTTCATTATCATGTTCCTCTGAGAAACTATAGTAACACGTTTGTTCTATCCATCTAATACATGCCCCTTCTTCACCGGCGGCTATTGCTTCCAGATTTTGTAACTGTACATTGGTTAAAACCGGTTGCTTATGATTCCAGGCGTACAATGCTGTGCATGCTATAATTATAGTTACTACAGCTTTGGATAAAGTTTGTTTCATACTATTTTTATTAAAGGTTATTATTTGCAAATATAGTTTATATTTACTTCTTATTTTAAAAAAAACAGTGTTAATATACGTGTTTATTAAAAATTTTATCTGTTTTGGGCTTGTGTGGCTATTTTTTTGTATATTTAGCCTCGGGTTTCGTGGTTTGTGTAAAATGCTTGTTGCTTATGAGGGCTATATTTATTTTTGTATGTATCCTGCTTTTTGTATCTTGTCAAAACTCTGATAAATCTCGGATTGCTCATATGATTGATGAGTGGGATGGAAAGGAAATTATTTATCCTGATGATCTGGTATTTACTACTATGGGAGAGGATACGGTAAAATGGTTTCTTAAAGATAGCCGATATACAATAGTGACTTATGCCGATTCCATTGGTTGTATGGGGTGTAAACTTAAGTTGCCCGTTTGGAAAGACTTTATTTCTTACCTTGATTCTGTATCGGATCATACGGTAAAAGTTATATTTATTCTTCATCCTCGAGATAAAAAAGAGATGGTTCATCTTTTGGAATATAATGATTTTTCGTATCCTGTGTGTCTTGATATAAAAGGCTCTTTCGATAAAATAAATAAAATCCCATCCAATTTGGCTTTTCAAACTTTTCTACTTGATAATAGAAATAAAGTGATTGCTATCGGAAACCCGATTCATAATCCTAATGTGAGGACTCTGTATTTAAACTTGATTTTATCTGATAGTATATGTGAAAGTCGAGATTTGATTCAGACGAAAATAAGCTTACCCGAAACGATTGATATGGGAGTCTTCGATTGGAGTGAAGAAAAAGAAGCAATGTTGATTATAAAAAATCTTGGAGTGGTTTCCTTGACGGTTGAAAATATAGTTACTTCTTGTGGCTGTACTTCGGTAGATATAGTCGGAGGCCTGTCTCCCTGAAAGATAGCTTGGTGATTAAAATAAAGTATAAAGCTGAATCTCCGGGATATTTTAATAAAGATATTGCTATTTATTGTAATGTCCTGTCATCTCCTGTTTATGTGAAATTATCAGGGAAAGCTCAATAACTCTAAAGGAACATCCTGGTTATGTAATATCCTTGGTATAAGAATATTAGGTGATATTATATGTTCTTTACCTCGTCCCGCATACCTGGCTCATCAGCTGCATATACGGGAGAGATACAGAACAGACCGTTTCCGCTAAAGATAGTAAGGAAGATGAAATGCTTTCAAGGACATAAATGGATAAGAAAGCAATCCTATCTTGCTGCTTTTCAGATTTCTATTCCCGATTTACCTTCTAAAACAGAGGGTGGAAGATCGAAATGCTTTTTTGGGGGCTTCTTCAAATTTGGTGATCAATTCTTTATTTCTTTATTTTCAAGTTGATAATTGTCCTTTTTGCTTGCTTTAATAAGAAAAAACAGACACCGGCTGAATAAGATAACTCAAGTTTCGGAAGTGAGTTTACACCGTCTGAACCGGTATCTTCATCCTTATACCTTTCTTCAATTAACATTGTTAACGTCCTTTACAGTTGTCAGGTTCTTGTGCGCAGATAACAAGTCTTTTGCATTTAAAGAACTTTTTATTCACATCCAAAGAACAAGTTTTAACTCTGTGTTAAAACAAAGCTTTTAAGGACAGAAGTCTTACTTTTTAAAGATATTGATTTTCAATGGTTTAGTCTAAGATTCGCTTCTTTACCTCACGGATGGACTCTGCGGGTGAAAGCCGGGATACTTGCTTTTTTGTCAACTATAAAAGAGGGCTTACACTTCCGAAAACTGAATTAGATTCCATGAGTAAAAGAAAACTTACCACCAAATTTGAAGAAGAACCATTTTTTGTATGGAAGCACAAAAACGATGATGCCAATTTTTCTGCCAGGATAAAAAGGCTGTATTTTCTCCGGATAATTGCAAAAAACGATATATCTTTGGAAGAGATCATTTTATTAACCTTAAAAGACTAAAGACTGATTCCTGATGAAGCATTTTACCGGCATATTATTTTTACTTCTTCTCTGTTTCTCTTGCACCCCGGTACATGATGCGCCATTGGAGCAGGCTCTCACATTGGCGGGAGACAATCGGAAGGAACTTCAACAAGTATTAGGGCATTACGAAGGCGATTCGTTGAAACATAAAGCTGCCTGCTTTTTGATTGAAAATATGATTGGTAAAGGAACTATCCGTTATTTGCTTCGGGAGAGTGATAGTTGTTATATACAACAAGAACCCGAGCCGGACTTAACGTGTATAACAGCCGACTATTTGATAGAAAACATAGATCTGGCTTTTGAAGTCTGGCAAAAGTATCCTTGGTGCAAACAATTATCTTTTAGAGAGTTTTGTCGGAATATATTGCCTTATCGGTTAAAACAGGAGCCTTTGGACCGATGGCGTTCTTACTATTATACACGTTATAAAATGACGGTCGACTCGTTGGCACGAGCAGGGGCTACCATGAGAGAGATTGTTTTCTTCTTTAACTCACAGCATGGAAAGAAATATCTTCATGATGCTGCCAAAATACCGGGGGACTTCTCTATCGAGTTGATAGAAAAGCTGGGAGGGGGCACCTGTGATCATCTGGCGTTGAATGCTGTACAGTTGATGCGTGCTGTCGGTATCCCCCTGAATCTTGATATTCTTCCATACCATGGCAAAGTGAATGGAGGACATGCTTATAACAGCTTTACCGATGAAAATGGAAAATTTTTCTATTTTTCTCCTTATGAGCGCGAACCGGAACGGAATCAATGGATTGCTCCTTTGGTACAGCGTGTCTGCTATGAACGTCAGCCAGAGCCGAAAATAGGGCGTAACCGTTGGAATACACAATTGGTCAATCGTTTACTGAAAGAGGTAACTGACGAATATTATTTGTCCGATAGTGTCCGGTTACCTGTACATACATCGGATACGGTGGCTTATATAGCTACTTTTAACCGTGGAGCTTTCAAAGTAGTGTCGCAGGGAAGAGTAGAAAGCAACAGTGTGCTGCACCGTGTGTTACCTTACGGATTACTTTATTTTCAGATGGCGGATAAGAAAGGAAAGTTGGTTCCGACAGGGAATCCGTTTGTGATGACTCCGGATAGCATTCACTTCATTACTCCGATCCGGCAGACCACTGTGCTGAATGGTATTCTTACGTATGATGTAAAGCGGGTTTTAGAGTTGGGTTATGAAGCATATACTTTGTATTATTGGAAAGACGGCTGGCAACCGGTTAAAGAAGTGACTTCTAAAGATTCTCGTACGCTCGACTTTGGAGAGGTACCTGTCCGGTCTTTGTTTCTTGTATGTGGAAATACTTATATGGGCCGTATGCAGCGTCCTTTCTTGTTGGAGGATGGAAAGCCGGTGTATTATTGACAGATGAGGCTTTTGCTAATATCTGTTTTTTATGAGATATATAAGGATAGTAGTGGAAAAACAGTCATTTCCTGATAATATTGCCAGTTCGGAGATCTTCTTGCTTTGTATCTTTTAGGTGAGATTTGTTTGTCGGTTGTTTCTAAAACAATATATTTGTGAATGAATAATCGTATAATATGCAATCTATGATTACAACTCAGTTACTCTGTCCCCAGAGTATTGTCGTAGTGGGGGCTTCGAACAATACACATAAGCCGGGCGGCGCTATTCTGAAGAATCTGATTAACGGTGGTTATCAGGGAGAACTTCGGGCTGTCAATCCCAAAGAAACAGAAGTGCAGGGAGTGCCTTCTTTGCCGATGCAAAGGAGTTACCCGATACAGATCTTGCTATTCTTGCTATTCCTGCAGTTCTTTGTCCGGAGGTGGTGGAAACACTGGCCGCAGAGAAGCAGACGCGGGCTTTCATAATTCTTTCGGCCGGATTTGGAGAAGAAACGCAGGAAGGCGCTTTATTGGAAGAGCGCATTCTTGAAACTGTTAATAAATATGGAGCGTCATTAATTGGCCCGAATTGCATCGGATTAATAAATACCTGGCATCACAGTGTGTTTACGCAACCCATTCCCAATCTGAATCCACATGGAGTAGATCTAATTTCCAGTTCCGGCGCTACTGCGGTGTTTATTCTTGAATCGGCAGTGACAAAAGGACTTCAGTTTAATTCTGTGTGGTCGGTGGGTAATGCTAAGCAAATAGGTGTAGAAGATGTATTGCAATATATGGACGAAAATTTTGATGTCCGGAAAGACTCCAAGATCAAGTTGATTTATATAGAAAGCATCAAGAATCCGGATCGTCTGCTGTTCCATGCCTCTTCATTGATTCGTAAGGGTTGTAAAATCGCGGCTATTAAAGCAGGGAGTTCGGAGAGCGGAAGTCGCGCTGCATCATCTCATACGGGAGCTATAGCCAGTTCTGATTCAGCTGTGGAAGCTTTGTTTCGTAAAGCCGGTATAGTGCGATGCTATTCGCGGGGTGAATTGACAACCGTCGGTTGTATTTTTACTTTGCCTGAGTTAAAAGGAAAGAATTTCGCTATTGTCACTCATGCTGGTGGACCGGGGGTGATGCTGACTGATGCTCTTTCGAAAGGTGGACTCAATGTACCTAACTGGAGGGTCCGGTCGCTGAAGAGTTGAAGAGCAAGCTTTTTTCCGGGGCTTCCGTAGGCAATCCGATTGATATTTTGGCAACCGGAACCCCCGAGCACTTAAGTATTGCCATTGATTATTGTGAAGAAAAGTTCGAAAATATAGATGCGATTCTCGCCATATTCGGCACACCGGGATTAGTGACTATGTTTGAGACTTATGAGGTATTGCATCAAAAGATGCTGACTTGTAAAAAGCCACTTTTCCCAGTTCTTCCTTCTGTGCGTACGGCCGGTGAAGAGGTTGCCTTTTTTTAGAGAAAGGTCATGTCAACTTTGCTGATGAAGTGATGTTGGGAACTGCTTTGTCACGTATCATAAATGCTCCAAAACCTGCTGTTCCGGAAATTGAACTTTTTGGTGTAGATGTACCCCGCATTCGTAGGATTATTGATTCTATTCCGCAGAACGGCTATATCGAACCCCATTATGTTCAGGCGTTGCTTCATTCTGCCGGTATTCCGGTAGTCGAAGAATTTGTATCGGGTAATAAAGACGAAGTACTTGCTTTTGCGCGACGCTGTGGATTTCCGGTGGTGGCCAAGGTTGTGGGGCCGGTTCATAAATCGGATGTAGGAGGAGTGGTACTCAATATTAAAGGTGAACAGCATTTGGCGTTTGAGTTTGACCGCATGATGCAGATACCTGAGGCACGTGCTATCATGGTACAGCCTATGCTGAAGGGAACGGAGTTGTTTATCGGGGCTAAATATGAAGAAAAGTTCGGGCACGTGGTGCTCTGTGGACTGGGTGGCATCTTTGTGGAAGTTTTGAAAGATGTTTCGTCCGGTTTGGCTCCTTTATCTTATGAAGAGGCTTATTCGATGATTCATTCCCTCAGGGCCTATAAAATAATACAGGGAACTCGTGGGCAAAAAGGAGTAAACGAGGATAAATTTGCAGAAATTATTGTACGCTTATCCACACTGCTTCGTTTTGCGACAGAAATCAAAGAAATGGATATAAATCCGTTGCTGGCAACAGAAAAGGAGGTTGTTGCCGTTGATGCCCGTATTCGCATAGAAAAATAAACATTACTTTCGGAATAAAAAAGAAGGATATCAGATGCAGTATTACACTTACTTCTGCGTTTATTAAAATGAGATGGACTTTAAACGCGAATTCTATATATGAAAAAGAAAAACGAACAATGGCTACGATACAGTAATCGGGCGCTTTCAGGATTACTTATGTTGTTTGGATTTGTGTCTTGTGACAATGGAGGTGGAGATATACCTGTAGAATATGGGATGCCTTCTGCTAAATATCGGGTGAAGGGCAAAGTGATTGATGCGGATACGCAGGAACCTGTACCGGGTATAGAAGTGGTCACCGGAGCTGTGCATACGGGCGATGGCAAAGAATGGCTCAGTTATCCGGATACGTTGATCACTGATAAAGATGGAGCTTTTGCTACTGAAAGGACGGAGTTTCCATCTAAAAAATATCGTTTTATCGTTCGCGATGTGGATGGTGATGCCAATGGTACTTATTCTAAGGATAGTGTCGAGGTAGAAGCCGGTGGATTTACAGGTGGCAGCCATTGGTACCGTGGAGAAACAAGTATTGATAAAACAATTGAAATCAAGAAGGAGACAGCAAAAGACAATGAAAAATAATTCTGGACGATTGTCACTTCGCAAACGCCTGGGGTTGGAAATAGCCTTAAAGATAAGAAATAACCTCAGGGAATTGCATCCGTTGCGTCAACTTTTCTGGGAATGTACATTACAGTGTAACTTGGCTTGTAAGCATTGTGGCAGTGATTGTCGGAAAATGTCGGAGCAGAAGGATATGTCTGCAGCGGATTTTCTTCAAGTCGTAGATTCGATTACGCCGCACGTCAATCCTAATGAGGTTAATATCATCATAACCGGAGGTGAACCGCTGATGCGGGATGATCTTGAAGAGGTGGGGATGGCTCTTTATCGCAAAGGTTATCCATGGGGGATTGTGTCTAATGGGTTGTATTTGACCCGCGAACGGCTCGATAGTCTGATGGCTGCCGGCCTGCATGCTGTTACGATCAGTCTGGATGGATTTGCGGAGGAACATAACTGGTTGCGTGGCAATCCGGATAGTTATGAAAAAGCGTTGGAAGCTATCAAGATGTTAGTGCATGAACCGGAACTGACATGGGATGTCGTGACTTGTGTCAATCGGAAAAACTACTCTTATCTGGAAGAGCTGAAAGCCTATCTGTACACTATAGGAGTACGTAATTGGCGTATTTTTACTATTTTTCCGGTAGGGCGTGCAGCCAATCATCCGAATTCCAGCTAACAGACGAGGAGTTTACCGGAGTCCTGGAATTCATTAAGAAGGTACGGAAAGAGGGGCGTGTCCACTTGAGTTATGGTTGTGAAGGTTTTCTCGGTAAATATGAAAGTGAAGTACGTGATCATTTTTATTCCTGTAATGCAGGTATCAGTGTAGCTTCTGTTCTGGCAGATGGTTCGATCTCGTCGTGTCCCAGCATTCGCAGTAATTTCCATCAGGGCAATATTTATGAAGATGATTTTATGGAAGTGTGGGAAAAACGTTTTCAGGTATTTCGTAATCGTGAGTGGGCCCGTAAGGAGAGTGTGCTGATTGTAGCTTTTTCCGTTATTGTGAGGGCAATGGTATGCATTTGCACAATGACAATGGAGACCTCTTGTTTTGTCATCAGAAAAGGATTGTAGAACTTTAAGAGACTATTTAGGACTATTTTTCATAGATTGGGATAATTATTCTATTTTCGGACTCCATTTGGCCTATATTTGTAGAGTTGTAATCCTTTCACTCCATCATGAAGAATACATTCTGCGTTTTAGCCTGTTTTTTCATTACAATCTTTTGCCAGGCGCAATCGGTTGAAGAACATTATTATTTTAAGAACCTGAGTATCCGAAACGGTTTGTCACAGAATACGGTTAATGCGATTCTGCAGGATCGGAAGGGGTTCATGTGGCTTGGTACCAAGATGGCTTGAACAGGTATGATGGATTGTCTTTTCGTAAGTTTAAGCATGATGCTGCTAATCCACGTAGCATTGGAAACAGTTTTATCACTTCGCTTTACGAAGATTTCAATGGTAACATTTGGGTCGGTACTGATGCAGGAGTATATATTTACTATCCTGAGAAGGAGGCTTTTGAGGAATTCGATTGCCAGAGCTTGGAGAAGACAAGGATAGAACGTTCTGTTTCAATGATTGCAGGGGATAAGCAAGGCAGGGTTTGGATAGCTGTGGAGGCTCAGGGAATGTTCTGTTACGATGCTCGTCAAAAACTACTTCGCAATTATCCGTTAAGTGAGATTTCTTCCAATATCAAATGTTTTACTTTCGATAGCGGTGGAACTCTTTGGCTCGGATTTTATGGTGACGGTCTTTATTACTCCAAAGATAATCTGGCAACTGTGCATCCTTATGGATCGCCAGAAGATGGTAAAAGAGAATTTGAAGGAGGAGTAATCACCAAAATAGTTCAAGGAAACTATAATTGTTTGTATATTGGTTCTGTGAAGGAAGGTGTGAGTGAGTTGAATCTGACTTCGGGGCAAGTGCGTAACCTGTTGGCTATCGATGAGAGTGGTGAATCTATTTTTTGTCGTGATCTGCTGCCATATTCTGATAATGAATTGTGGATAGGGACTGAGTCCGGGATTTATATTTATAATTTGCGTACAGAGCAATTCATTCATTTACGTGCTTCTCTTTATGACTCTTATTCTTTGTCAGACAATGCTATCTATGCTTTATATAAAGATCGTGAAGAAGGGCTCTGGATCGGTTCTTATTTCGGAGGAGTGGATTATTATCCCAGACAATATACCTATTTTGCAAAATATTATCCTAAGAATATAGCAAATAGTCTGCATGGTAAGCGGGTACGTGAATTCTGTCGGGCGGATGACGGTACTTTGTGGATAGGAACGGAAGACGGCGGATTAAATCACTTTAATCCGAAAACGAAAGAATTCCACTTTTTTGAGCCAAGTGCCGGATTTACTAATATCCATGGTTTGTGCATGGATGGCAGTCATTTGTGGGTGGGAACATTCTCTAAAGGACTTCGGGTGATTGATACACGGACGGGAGTGGTTCTGAGGACGTATACGGAAGGTCATACTCCACATTCGTTGAACGATAATAGCATTTTCTCTATTTGTCGGACTTCTGCCGGAGAAATTTATCTGGGTACACTGTTTGGTTTACTGCGTTACAACCGTACTCAGGATAATTTTGACCGCATTCCGGAGTTGAATGGTAAGTTTGTTTATGATATTAAAGAAGATTCTTATGGAAATCTTTGGTTGGCAACTTATGCCAATGGAGCTTATTGTTATGACGTAAGTGTACGAAGATGGAAAAACTATGTATTTGATGCCGAGGATGAAAGAGTCTGCCATATGATAAAGTGCTGAGTGTTTTTGAGGACTCGTATCGCCAGATATGGCTAACTACACAAGGTGGGGGATTTTGCCTATTTCATCCTGATACGGAAACATTTACACGCTATGGGCTGAAAGATGGACTTCCCAATGATGTGGTTTACCAGATTGTGGAAGATGATGATCGTTTTTTGTGGCTTACTACAAATAATGGGTTGGTCCGTTTTGATCCCAAAACCATGGAAATGAAAGTATTCTCTACTGCTAATGGCTTACCGACCAACCAGTTTAATTACCGTTCGGGATTTAAAGATGAGGCCGGTAACATTTATTTGGGTAGTATTAACGGATTTGTAGCTTTTGATCCCCGAACTTTCGCTGAAAACAGGCAGGTGCCGGCAGTAGCTATTACTGATTTCTTGCTGTTTAATAAAGAGGTGCCGGTTGGAGAAACCGATTCACCCTTGAAGAGCAGTATTACGTTTTCTGACAAAGTGGTACTCACTGCCGATCAAAATTCTTTTTCTTTTCGTATCGCTGCTCTAAGTTATCAGGCTCCAAGGATGAATAAACTGATGTATAAGCTTGAGGGCTTTGACGAAGGCTGGTTGACAATAGGAGAAAGCCCTTTGGTGACTTATTCCAATTTAGGCTATGGAGATTATGTGTTTAAAGTAAAGGCCTCTAATAGTGACGGAGTGTGGAATGAACAGGAGACTTCACTTCATCTTTCTATTCTTCCTCCATTCTACTTGTCCGGATGGGCATATTGTTTCTATGTATTATTTTTCATGGGGTGTCTGGTCTGTGTCATCTTCTACTTTAAAAGACGGAATTATCGGAAGCAACATCGTCAAATGGAAATGCTTGAACAAGAGAAAGAACGGGAAGTCTATCATGCTAAGATTGATTTCTTTACCAACGTTGCTCACGAAATACGAACTCCGCTGACCCTGATTAAAGGTCCTTTGGAAAATATTATCCTGAAAAAGGAAGTGGATTCGGAAACGAAAGAGGATTTGTATATCATGAAGCAGAATACGGAGCGTTTGTTGAATCTTACCAATCAGTTGTTGGATTTTCGAAAGACAGAAACACGGGGATTCCGGTTGAACTTTACTGAATGTGACGTTGTTGCAGTGCTTCGTGAAACCTATCTCCGTTTTACTTCTTTGGCCAAGCAAAAAGGATTGGATTTTATATTAGAACTTCCACAGGAGTGCTTTATGGCGGATGTCAATCAGGAAGCTTTGACAAAAATAATCAGTAACTTGCTGAATAATGGAGTGAAATATGCCTCTACTTATCTCCGGATTTCTTTGGAAACAGACGAAAAAGTATTTCACATACGAACTTTTAATGATGGGGAGATGATTCCTGATACAATGAAAGAGGAGATTTTTAAACCTTTCGTACGGTTGGATAAAGAAGATGAAGTAACTACCGGAACAGGTATCGGGTTGGCCCTATCACGTTCTTTGGCAGAATTACATCAAGGTAGTCTGATGATGGAAAAGGGTGAAGAGGTGAATTGCTTTTGCTTGACCTTGCCGGTGAATCAAGATTCTACAATTACTCTCTCGGCTGAAAACGTATCACAGGTTGAGGAGAACTCTTGTGGATGGGAACAGGAAGAAACCGATACGAAAGAAAAGAAACCGATGATTCTAGTGGTAGAAGATAATCCGGATATGTTAGCTTTTATCAGGAAGCAACTTACAACGGAGTATTCGGTTCTAACTGCTATGAATGGAATTGAAGCACTTGCTGTTTTAGATAATCATTATGTTAATCTGGTGGTGAGTGATGTAATGATGCCTCAGATGGATGGTTTTGAACTGTGTAAAACTATTAAGTCAGATTTGAGTTATAGTCATATTCCCGTTGTACTGCTAACTGCCAAGACTAATATTCAATCGAAAATCGAAGGATTGGAACTGGGGCTGATGCTTATATTGAAAAGCCTTTCTCTGTGGAATATCTGCTCGCAAATATTTCCAGCCTGATTCATAATCGTGAAAAGTTACGTCAGACTTTTGCGAAGTCACCCTTTGTGGCAGCCAATACGATGCTTTGACCAAAGCCGATGAAGAGTTTATATGGAAGTTGAATGATATTATTCAGGCTAATCTGCATAATCCGGAGTTCAGCATGGAAGATATGGCAGATGCATTGAAGATGAGTCGATCCAGCTTCTATCGAAAAATTAAAGGTGTATTGGACTTAAGCCCGAATGAGTACCTCCGTTTGGAACGCTTAAAGCAAGCGGCACAATTGCTGAAAGAGGGCAAGAGTCGCGTCAATGAAATTTGTTATACAGTGGGATTTAATTCGCCTTCTTATTTCTCCAAATGTTTCTTGAAACAATTCGGGGTACTTCCAAAGGACTTTATAGGGTAATGCTAAAAAAAGGTCGGATATTGTTATGAATCTATGTGTTTAGGACATTTTTGTCATTAATTGGGTTATTTGTTTTATAAAAGAACTGCCGGTTAGGGTAACTTTGTCATCATCATTCGACAAATAGAAATTACTAAAATGAAAAGACCCTTATGAAAATGATTTTAAAGACAATGGTGTGTCTGGCAGTAGCTTTTTCTGGAACTGCAGGGGCAGCTAATTATTCTCCGGAAAAGTCACAAGCTTCTTTGGCACTTAAAGTCCCGGGGAATCCGGCTGTGGAATATCCGCTTACTCTCAGTA
>ENA-OQIC01000102-OQIC01000102.1-human-gut-metagenome-genome-assembly--contig:-NODE-102-length-36578-cov-10.528600_pt1 | contig 36578 bp, 24 predicted proteins | sample MGYA00242572_ERZ504736 | MGnify/ENA primary metagenome ERZ504736 (study PRJEB26092, sample SAMD00036201) | human gut metagenome | host: Homo sapiens | study: EMG produced TPA metagenomics assembly of...
GTCCTGTCGGATAGAAGTATGTGAGAAAGCACGGAAAAATGACAATAAGAATGGCATATGAAATGGTCATGCCCTATCATCTTCATATGCCATCTTATTTTTTAGAGACATTTACTGAATATCCCTATTTACTTCGTGCTGAGGCCAATTATTATTTAGGTAATATAGAAGAAGCTACAGCAGATGTTAATATTATACGTCAACGTGCAAAATGTGACATCTTCTATTCAAAAGTAAATATTGATGATATTGTAGACGAACGTGCTCGTGAACTTTATATGGAAGAATGGAGATTTACTGAGTTGAGTCGTATTTCTTATTGTTTGGCTTTAAGTGGTAAACCTGATAATGAAGGGAAGGTATATGATGTGGATAAACTTTATGAAGATAGTTTTTGGTGGCATCGTATTAATAAATATAATAATTATTATAACAAGCCTGATGCACCAATAGTAAAAGGACGTAAATATACTATAGGACGTCATAATATAAATTGGCCTATTCCACAAAGTGCAATTGATGCTAACCTGTTAGGGAAACTCGGTCAGAATCCTGGATATGACGGTTATGATCCTACTGTAGAAAAGTGGAACACATGGGAGGAGGCCGTAGCCGACGAACAATAAATCAGAATAGATTTGAAGAAAGTAAATTGATACAATTGGGGCTGTTGCGTCAATTTACTTCTTCAGAACAATTACAAATTAAATATTGACTTTATGAAATGTATATTGGGGATGGTTGCATTATTATTGCTTGCAGCATCTTGTAGTAATAAAAAGGAAAATACTGAGACTTCTGAGGAATTACTGGAAATAATTCATCGTGTGAACCAGCGCTATCAGTCTATGCATAAGCCACAAGTCCGGTCATTTTGGGACAATGCTGTATATCATACTGGAAATATGGAAGTTTGTGCACTGACTGGAAATAAGGATTATCTGCAATATTCTATTGATTGGGCTGACTATAATCAATGGAAAGGAGCTACCAGCAACAACAAAGCTGAGTGGCGAAGCACTTATGGAGAATCACCGGAATATGTTCTTTTTGGTGATTGGCAAGTTTGTTTCCAAACTTATGCCGATCTATATAAACTTGACCCTGATACAATAAAAATAGCGCGTGCCCGCGAAGTAATGGAATATCAGATGTCTACTTCAAAACTTGATTACTGGCATTGGGTTGATGCATTATATATGGTAATGCCTGTCATGGTGAAGATGTATGATATAACAAAGAATCCATTATATTTGGAGAAATTACATCAATACCTTACAGTAACAGACAGCATTATGTATGATAGGGAAGTTGGTCTTTATTATCGTGATGCTAAATATCCGTATCCGTTTCATAAAACAATAAACGGAAAAAAAGATTTCTGGTCACGGGGAGATGGATGGGCATTTGCCGCATTTGCTAAAGTACTGAAACAATTGCCGGCAGAGGATAAGTATCGTGAAGAATATATAACTCGTTTTCAGACAATGGCAAAATCTATTGCTGCCTGTCAACAGCCTGAAGGCTATTGGACACGTAGTTTAATAGATCCGGAACAAGCTCCGGGTCCTGAAACAAGTGGTACTGCTCTTTTTACTTACGGCTTTCTGTGGGGAATTAATAATGGATTGCTAAATGCGGATATTTATTCGCCTATTGTAGAAAAGGCTTGGAACTATCTTAAAACAACAGCATTGCAAGCTGATGGAAAAATCGGATATATCAACCTGTCGGAGAAAAAGCAATACCAGGGCAGGTGGTGGATGCTAATTCATGTTTCAATTTGGAATTAGGAGCTTTTTTATTAGCTGCTTGTGAACGAGTACGTTTCTTACAATAAAAAGGTAAAGAAGATGAATAAGTTTATTTTAATTGGATGTACGATATTATTTTTGTTTTTCTCTGCCGATTTGTGCGCTAAGCACAAGACAAAGAAAATGGCTGATCGTGAAATATGGTGTGATGTCATGTATCGGATGGCTGCACCGGTATTAAGTAATATCAGTGAAGGAAAATTGCAAAAAAACATGCAACTTGAATTAAGTCCTACGTGGGATGGACGTGACCGGCGAGTTTCTTATATGGAATGTTTCGGACGTTTAATGGCTGGTCTTGCACCATGGCTTTCGCTACCAGATGATGATACAGCGGAAGGTATTCAGCGAAAACAGTTAAGAACTTGGGCATTGCAAGGATATAAAAATGCTGTGGATCCCTTATCTCCTGATTATTTACTTTGGAGTGAAAATTTCCAAACATTGGTAGATGCGGCTTATATAGCTGAGAGTTTTATTAGGGGATATAATTCACTTTGGATGCCACTTGATGAGGTAACAAAAGAACGATATATAAATCAATTTGTTGCATTAAGGCGGATTAATCCATTATATACTAATTGGTTGCTGTTTTCATCTACTATAGAAACATTTCTTCATAAAGTAGGAGCGAAAGCAGATTATTACCGCATAGATTCTGCCTTGCGAAAAATTTCAGAATGGTATATTGGTGATGGATGGTATTCGGATGGTCCTTCATTTGCCTTTGATTATTATAACAGTTTTGTTATTCATCCTATGTTTTTTGAATGCGTGGAAGTTCTTACTGATGGTGGAAAGAAAAAACGGGAATGGGCGGGAACAACTTTTGCTCATGTTACTAAACGTATCCAACGTTATAGTATTATTTTGGAACATCTCATATCTCCTGAAGGAGCATTTCCTGTATTTGGTCGTTCCATAACTTATCGCACAGGGGTACTTCAACCTTTAGCATTGATAGTTTGGAAAGGATTGTTACCAGAAGAACTTAGTAATGGTCAAGTAAGAACAGCAATGACTGCCGTTATAAAACGTATGTTCGCTGATGGACAAAACTTTAATGAAAAAGGATTTCTCACATTGGGATTTAACGGTAAGCAGCCGCATACGGCTAATGTATATACTAATAATGGAAGCCTTTATTTAGCATCTTTAGCATTTTTGCCATTGGGCTTGTCAGCCGATCATCTTTTGGACTTCCCCTAGTGAATCTTGGACTTCCAAAAAGGCTTGGGAAGGAGAAGAATTTCCTAAAGATCATACATATTATGAAAAACACTCAATGAATTACCAGTAAAAAAATAATGTATGCAGTATAAAGTATTATTCAAGAGATGCTTGTTGGCTATAGTGGTAATGTTTGTCGTTACCTCTTTACAAGCGCAGCGGGAAATGAAGACTATCAATGATAATTGGGAATTTCGGAAATCTATAGATGAATCATGGGAATCTGTCAATCTCCCCCATACTTTTAATATAGATGCTTATCAACAACGAAATTATTATCAAGGTAAGGGATTCTACAGGCGTACTCTCGTTTTACCGGAAATTGTTGCGGAACGTCGTTATTATATGAAAATAGATGCTGCTAGTAAGGCTGCTAATATTAGAGTGAATGGAAAGGAAGTAGGCAGTCATGTAGGTGGTTATACAGCTTGTATTGTAGATATAACAGAGTATATCAGAAAAGAGAATTTGATAGAGATTACGGTTGACAATGGGAGAAAAGATATTACTCCTATATCGGCAGATTTCACTTTTTGGGGGGGGATCTACAGAGATGTATGGCTCATATCTACTCCAAAACAACACTTCAATATGAGCAATATGGGATCTGATGGAATTTTTATTAGTACTCCAGTAGTGAATGAAAAAAGAGGAGTATTGAAAGTAAAATGTGAAGTGACTAATGATTCTCATGAAAGTTCTATATTGGAAGTCAGAAGTGCAATTTATAGTCCGCAAGGAAAACTTTGCAGACTATTAAACAAAAACAAAACTTAAGAAGTGGCGAAACCTATAATTTTTGAAAACACATCTGGTGCTATTGAGAGTCCTGATTTGTGGAGTCCAGAAACTCCTTCACTTTATTTGGTAAAACTACCTTGGTAGATCCGAAGTCAGGAAAGCTATTGGATGAAAAAAATCATAAGGTGGGATTTCGCTGGTTTACCTTTGATGGAAGTAAAGGTTTTTTCCTTAATGGAAAATCTTATAAATTACGTGGACTCAATCGTCATCAAGATCAAGCTCCGGCAGGGGTAGCTTTAGATGACGAAGCCCATCGACGAGACATATTTTTAATGAAAGAGTTGGGATGTAACTTTATTCGTATTTCACATTTTCCACAAGATGATGCAATATTGGAAATGTGTGACGAATTGGGACTATTGGCATGGGAGGAAATTCCTATCATTAATATTGTACCGAATACACCTGGATATGATGATAATTGTGAATATAATCTGCGTGAGATGATTCGCCAGCATTATAATCATTCATCTGTTATAACATGGGGATATATGAACGAAATTCTTCTTACTGCTCCTTCCATTGGTAAACCTGAGTGGCTAGCATGTAAAGAGCGCACGGTAAATCTAGCACAACGACTGGAAGCCGTTCTGAAAGAAGAAGATCCAGGAAGAGCCAGTGTTATGGCATTTAATATGACCAATCTATACAATGAAATAGGTTTGAATCTAGTAGACGTAGTAGGTTGGAATTTATATCATGGTTGGTATGTTGATAAATTAAAAGATTTTAATGCATGGTGTGAAGATCAACATCGTCGTTACCCTGACCAACCTATGATTATCAGTGAATGGGGAGCAGGCAGTGACAAGCGGCTGCATTCCACTCAAGGACGTGCCTTTGATTTTAGTATCGAATATCAACAAACGTATATAGAACATTATCTTCCTTTTATAGAGAATACAGAATGGATTAGTGGATGCGCTTATTGGAATTTCATTGATTTTAATGTGGCTGCTCGCAGGAGTCAATGCCTAGAGTAAACAATAAGGGATTGGCTTATAATAACCGTATATGGAAGGATGTGGCTTACTATTTTAAGGCTATGTGGCGGAAAGATATTCCAGTAATAAGAATTGCCAGCCGTGATTGGGAAATGCGTACTGGGGAAATAAATAAGCCACAGTCCATTAAAATTTATTCAAATATGCCGGAAGTGGAATTGTTTATTAACGGACAATCAATAGGATGTCAAAAGATAGCTAATTGTCACACTGTCTTTAATGTAATTTTACCGGAAGGTATATCAGTTCTTATGGCGCAAGGAATCAAAAATGGGAAAACAGTTCAAGATGCTATGACAATTCAGTTCAAGTCACTTCCTAATATAGCTGAAGGAGATGAATTGGCAATTAATGTAGGAAGTAATTGTTACTTTACGTCAGATATCAGTAATCTTACTTGGTTACCTGATCAACCTTATACTGCGGGAGGTTGGGGATATATAGGTGGAAAAGCGCATAGCACTACCTCTGAAATTTATAATACTTTAGATGGGCCAATATACCAGACGTGGCGTGAAGGAAACTGGAGTTATAAAATCGATGCTCCTATAGGAGAGTATGAAATAGAACTGCTTATAGCAGATGTTACTAAACCTGCTGCTCAGTTGGCCAATCTTTTAAATAAGAATAAAGAAGAAAAGCATTCGGGAGAAACACGTTTTCATATTTCCATTTGTGGAAAACAAGTAGAAACTAATTTTTCTCCAATTGATGGAGGAAAGCATCGTACTGCCTTTAAGCGTCGCTATATTATTCGAAACGAACATGATCATATTGTTATTAGTGCAGGGGCAGTGAAAGGAGAACCGTTTTTAGCTGGTATTAAGGTACGGAAACTTTGATATGTGACAAAAGAGTCTTAAAAAGAAAGAATTTGTCTCAAAACACTTTTGATACGGATTCTTTCTTTTTAAATAGTGCAATTTATTGTCCGTACTGTACTATTGATCATAATAAAGTATTGTTATTGTTTATTCTAGTTTAGTATTTCAGAGAAAAAATGTTGAACTCATAAATTGCCGTAATGGAAAATACTTTGGATGAATAATAAAAAGGAATTGTACTATAATACAAAGAAATGAACAGGAATCCATAGTTACTATAATTTTATGTTCCGATATTTGCATGGAATTTATAGTAGATGAAAAACATGAATAAAAAAATTAAGTTATTAGGCATTCTGATGACTGTATCATTTCTATGTTGTTATGCCCAGACAAAAGAGTTCGATCCTTCTCTGGCTCCTAATGTAACCATCGTGAGCCGCAATCTCAGGAGGAATGGAACAGTCGCTATATGTGGTATCCGGGACAACTGGCTGCTTTCTACCAGCAACAATGTGCCCGTATCTCAAAAGAGCGTTGTGTCAATGTATCCGGGTAAATTTTTTGCAAAGAATAATCATGTCTGGTTCAGAAAAGAGGTAAGATTGAAAAAGGAAAGTAGTCTTTGCTGGGAGGGTCCGTCGGATATTGTTCTTTATATAAATGGTGTAAAACAGTCTGTTTCCGGTAAACAGGTTATTTTACCCGTGGGCAGATCCTCTTTATTGTTTGAGGTGACAACGGATGACTCATTACCTTGTATCATTCTGAAAGGGGCGGGACTGGAAAATCCGGATGAATGGCAAGTCAGCATGGATAAAGAGCATTGGACAATACCCGAGAGTGCCGTCATGTATAATAAACCGGGCGTGCTGCCGGATGCTCCGCAAGATATGACAGCCCGGATTAAACCTTCACAAATACTCCCCATGCGCAATGCTGAGATGCAAGGTAAAGACGGAATTAGTATCGGAAAGAATGGTTATGTCCTCATCGACTTTTTCCATCTTGAGATTGGAACACTGACCTTTCAAGCGAAAGGAAAGGGAACTATAACCGTACGCGTTGGCGAAACTCCCGAAGAAGCACTGGAACGGGATGATAAGAAACTGGAACAATATCCATTGGCTCCTGTTACCTTGTCAGAAGAAGGAGGCACCATCACTTTGCCGGAACGCGCTCTCCGATATGTTTCACTGGAATGCGACAAGGGGCTGAGATTACCTCCCTTCGTTTTGATGCGTCATTGTGGCCGGTAGAGCACCAGATGCAGTTTGAAACGGATGATGATTATGTGAACAACCTGTTCAAAATGAGCAGTGCGACATTGCATACTAGTATGCACCGCTTTTATCTGGACGGGGTGAAGCGTGATTTTCTTCCCTGGTCCATGGATGCGCTGGTCAGCACTGGCGGGGGATTATCTTTTCGGTGACCAGCAGGTGTCAAAAAACGGAATTTCCATAGCACTGATGCCGCTTGATCCGCAGAAATCAGATATAGGGATTCCTGATTATCCGTTGCATGCCCTGTTCGGCCTGAAACAGAACTATCTGCGTTTCGGTGACTTGACCACTTCCCTTCAATACAAAGACCGCATCATCCAGTTGCTTGATTTTTATGCCTCCATCGTGGATGAGAATGGTTTTGTACACGGCAATTATGGAGACAGACAGTTCGGTTATACCCCCGGATGGTCCACTTATAACGGTCCTGCCCGGAAAGGGGTGGCGGCCTATGCCAGATCATGCTCTATTATAATTATGTGACCGGAGCTTATTTCGCGGATCTGTGGAAGGAGAGTGCATTGGCGGACAGATACCGCAAGTTGGCCCGGAATCTGAAAAAGAAGATTTTTGAACATTTTTGGGATAATGACTGGAAAGTCTTCATCAACGGTACAATGAATGACAATGTGACTGTGGACAAGCGTATTTCGCATCATGCCCAATATTGGGGAATACTGGCCGATATCTTTCCCAAAGAACATTATGACAACCTGTTTGAAAATGTTCTGCCGAATTTGCCGAACTATTATGAGGTGGTCAGTTATGAGAAGGGTTATGAGTTTCTGGCTTATGCCAAAGCCGGGCGGATAAAAGAGTTATGGGATCATATCTATGGTGTGTTCGGCGACTGGATGGATCAGGGACATACCCGTTTCCCGGAGAACTTTATGATGAATGCCTCCAGGGCCCGTCAACTGGTATTTTATAATCGTCCGTACGGCCTGAGTCTTTGTCATGGGGCGAATGGAGTCCCGGTAGTGGTAGGCGCATTGAACGGTCTTATCGGTTTCAGCCAGTCTTCGATGAAGACGAATGAATATACATTAAACCGGAGTTACTCCATTTGAAGTGGATTCATTCCAGAATTCCGGTAAAGGAAGGATATATTGTCTTGAAACTGAATGCCGAGGGGGAGAGCACTATTGACATTCCGGCAGGATGTACAGTCAGAATTATAAAAAAGATCGGAAAGAAGCCACTGGTACTGAGAGAACAGGGCGGGTACAGCTTTCGGTTGAAGGACTGAGCGTTGAATAGAAAAAAGTGTCTGTTCAATAGCCATATTCTTTATTAAGTCATTCTTAATGTACTTGATTAAACCGACAAGTTGCAAGTTCTTGAATTTCTTCCTAGCTTTGTATTCGTTTGTTTTCAACAGGAGTACTTGCGTGAAGAATATGAAAAACATAGGAAGGATAGTATTACCAATCATTATTTTGTTATTGACTGTGCGGATAAATGCCGTTCCGGTCAAAGCATTTGATATGATAGTAAGAAACCTTCCTAATTCGGAACAGTTGCCGACCAAAGAATTGCTTTGTATCTTCCAGGATTCGGAAGGATATATGTGGTATGGCACTGAGGGGGAGGTTTGTGTCGTGATGATGGATATATGGTGAAAGTGTTCCGTTCTGATTTCAAAAATCCGGGAATCTTGGAAAACAACAGTGTGACGTGTATTACTGAAGACGGTGAAGGGAAAATATGGTTTGGAACGAAGCGTGGCGCCTATATTTTGTCAAAAACAGATTATGAGATAAGGGCGCTTGCTGATGAAACGATAAAGAGCTGGACTATAACTACAATGACAGCGACGTCTGATGGTACGATCTGGATTTCGACTAACAGGCATTTGTTTCGATACAATGAGTCAGGGGAAAGAACCGGAAAATACATTCTTAAATGGAAAGGACGGGAGAATACCGTCAATTCTATTTATGAGGATAAGAAACAGACTGTTTGGGTAACTCAAGCAAAAGGCGGGCTTTTTTGCTATGATAAGGTAAAGGACTCTTTTATTTCATATCCTTGGCCCTATGATGAGTATCCCACAAGCATGACGGAAGATCATAACACTCCGTATTATTGGGTTACTACTTGGGGAAAAGGAATTGTACGTTTTGACCCCAAGGCACAGGATACGGACAAAATGTTTGGATTGCAAACAGTGGATAATGCGTCTTCTAACTCCGATGCCCGAAAGCTTCATCATATCATACAAGATTCTGTTAAGGGATATTTGTGGGTGACTGCGGCAGATAACTTATATGCCTATAAAATAACGGCCGATGCATCCTTGGATAAGGTGGATCTCTCCCGTTTATTATCAGCTGACAGGAAAATCCTCACAAAGATTCTTTCCGATCAATCCGGAAATTTATGGGTGACAGGTTATTATCCTTCTTCTTTCATTATTTCTTTTCTACCCAATGAAGTGCTTCCTTTGTCTATGGAAGGGGTAAAGCAAAATCTGGGGGTAATCGCATCTCCTATGCAGTTTTCTCAAGAGAAAAATTATTATTGGATCAGGCAAAAGAAATTGGGGCTGTATGCTTATGATCCCCAAAGAGATCGTATGTCTGTTGTTAAGAATGACAGGGAGCTTTCTTTTTTCTTTGAGAGGCCATCGGATAGAGAGGGAATCTATATGGTAAGGGATCATTCGGTAATTTTAATTCGGTATAAGGAGGACCGGCTTTTTGAATCCATCGTATGTACCATACCCATTAAACAAGGTGAGCGTATCCGTGCTTTGCATGATGACCGTCGTGGGAATCTTTGGATAGGGACTACTTACCATTTATTCCGGTATAGCTTGGAGGAAGGCCGATTGACTACAGTTTGTGATGATGTTGGTTTTATAAATGCTATCGTTTCGTCTAATGAAGGAGTTGTTTATTTTGCAACTGAAAGTAGAGGGTTGTGGAGAATTTCCGGAGAAAGCCGGTTGCAAATAAAGGATACAGGAGAAAATTATTCGGTATTGACTGTTGCACCGGACAACAATCTTTGGGTGGGTACTAAACAGGGCAATGTGTATAGTTATTCTCCGGATACGAATGATTTTATTTCCCGGACAAAAGATTGTGGATTGACAGGGGATGCTGTGTTGGATATAAAGTCGGATGACGATGGGAATCTTTGGATTCTTACATCACAGCGGGTGATGGTCTATCATCCCGGAACACATATCTTTACTATGATGTCTTGTACTGATTCTTGGATAAATCTGGAAGATTTCCAGTCATTGTATAAAGATCCTCGGGGAGAAATGAGTGTGGGTGGACGAGGTGGAATTGTGACTTTTCCTCACTATAATGAAAAAAAGAGGAGGATACCTGAACCAACGGTGCATTTGACATCCGTCGAAATGAATAACACCTCTGAAATCGGGGTGGATAATCAAAAGAAAATAAGCCTGTCTCCTCATGAGAGAAATGTGAAATTGTTTTTTTCTACTTTTGACCATTTGAATACGGATAAGGTAAGATATGCTTATCGTTATAAACAAAGAAACGATAATTGGGTGGCCTTGCCGGCAGGGGAAAATAGTATCGGATTGTCAGATTTGTCAAAGGGGGAATTTGAACTGGAAGTCCGTGTTACAGATGAGAATGGGCTGTGGAGTAAGAGTACATTAACGGTCATGATCCAGTGTTTGCCTGCTTGGTATGAAACAGGTTGGGCGTATTTGTTTTATGTGCTTGTTGTTTTATCGGTTGTTTGGGGATTGGGCCGGATGTATATGAAATTACGGAAGTCCATTGTTGCACAGACTGTTCTGCCACTGGAACAAAATCCGGAGCAAAGGCATGAGATAGATCCATTGTCGGAAGAAGGAAAAGTAGAAGCGAATTCTATTTCAGCATCTGATGAGCAATTAATAAGGAAGGCATTGGATATGGTTGAGAAGAACCTTAGTAATCCTGAATATTCCATAGAAGATTTAAGTAGGGATATGTGCATGAGCCGTGCTACTCTTTATCGTAAGATTACATCCATCACCGGAAGCTCGCCTTCTGATTTTGTGAAGAATGTACGTCTTCGTAAAGCTGCCGAATTATTGAAAGAGGGAGGGCTTACCATTGCTGAGATAGCTGATAAGGTTGGTTTTAATACACCTAGTTATTTCACAAAATCATTCAAGAAACTGTTTGGGGTGTTGCCTACACAATATAAATAAGTGATGTTTTAGTGATAAGAAGGAGATAGCTTTTGTGGCAGTTGATGGAGGAATAATTATAAATATGATTCATAAAGTTCAATTAAAGTGTATAAATTTCCATGTTAATGAACAAAAATACATTTTTGGGCTTTATAAATAACGATATATTTGTAAAATGCTGCTTGAATATTTCAGATTGAAAGAAATAAGGTACTCATTTTACATTTAAGACCATGAAAGAACTAAAGATGTACATCGATGGGCGATTCATCGAAAACCAATCCGATAAGTGGATTGATGTATTGAACCCTTCTACGGAAGAAGTGATATCTAAAATGCCTGATGGCACACCGGAAGATGCACGTGCTGCTATAAATGCTGCCGTGAAGGCACAGCTTTCTTGGGAGAGTCTTACCTCTATTGAACGTGCCGGCTATTTAACTCGGATTGCACAAGGTATCCGCAAGCGGGAACAGGAATTGACTGATATTATTATCCGGGAGGGTGGAAAAACAAGAGGATTAGCTAATGTAGAGGTGTTATTTACGGCTGATTACCTTGATTATATGGCCGGATGGGCCCGTCGCTATGAAGGGGAAATCATTCCTAGTGACCGTCCTCACGAAAATATATTTGTCTTTAAGAAACCTATTGGGGTGACAACAGGCATCCTGCCTTGGAATTTTCCTTTTTTCTTGATTGCCCGTAAGGCCGCTCCTGCTCTGTTGACGGGGAATACAATTGTGGTAAAGCCGAGTCAGCTGACACCGGAAAACGCGTATGTTTTCGCACAGATTGTAGATGAAGTTGGGTTGCCTAAAGGTGTATTCAATCTGGTGAACGGTCGTGGTTCGGTGATTGGACATGAATTGGCTGCTAACCCCAAAGTAGGTATGGTTAGTCTGACTGGAAGTGTGGAGGCTGGAATACAGACTATGGCAGCCGCTTCTACCAATGTGACGAAGGTTTCTTTGGAATTGGGAGGGAAGGCTCCCGGTATTGTAATGCCGGATGCAGATTTGGATTTAGCTGTAAAATCCATTATGCTTCGCGTGTTATTAATACAGGACAGGTATGTAATTGCTGTGAGCGCGTGTATGTACATTCTAGTATAAAAGAGGCTTTTCTTGAGAAATTGTTGGCAGGATTCAAGCAGGTGAAAGTGGGTGATCCGAATCAGTATACAGACCTCGATATGGGTCCGTTGATTGATGCCAATGCACTGAAATCAGTAGAAGAGAAAGTGAAAAAAGCTATTGAGCAGGGAGCTGAGTTGCTATGCGGTGGTCATCGTATCGGTACTAAAGGATATTTCTTTGAACCGACGATTTTGACTAATTGTACCCAAAAGATGGATATTATTCAGGAAGAAACTTTTGGACCGGTACTTCCGGTTGTTGAGTTTACAGAGGTGGAAGACGCCATTGCCTGGGCTAATGATTGTGAATATGGGCTGACTTCTTCTATTTATACCCAGAACCTGGATATGACATTCAAATTGATTCGTGCGTTGAAATTTGGTGAAACTTATGTGAATCGTGAGAATTTTGAGGCGATGCAGGGATTCCATGCCGGATGGCGTAAATCTGGTATCGGCGGCGCGGATGGTAAACATGGGCTGGAAGAGTATTTGCAGACGCAGCTGGTTTATTTGGAAACTAAAGGCTGATTCTCATCATTATTCTATGTAGGATTGTCTCGGGATATAATTCGTATTTTATGTCTCGAGATACATCTTGTTATATGATGGATATTTATTATTGATTTAGATTGATACTTTAAGAAGTATAGAGTACAAAATACTTGTTGTTTCGTCCTGTTGGAAAAGGTTTATTCATCATAAAACAGCATGCTATGAAATTGTTTTTTTCCTTCGTTTTTGCCTTATTGGCTTTTACAGCTTGTACAAAACCCGAAAAGGAAGTCTATATCTTCACTTCTCATCGTGAGCCGGCATTGGACGGGTTACATTATCTTTACAGCTATGACGGCTATCATTGGGATAGTATCGCAGGTTCATGGTTGAAACCGGAAATAGGAAATAAGACTCCTTATTATAATTATTTCACTAAACAGACCGAAGAACAGAAATATGCTCCCAATTCGATGATGCGTGATCCGTCCATGACCCAAGGCCCGGATGGAACTTTCCATTTAGTGTGGACAATCAGTTGGAATGGAGAACAGGGATTTGGTTATGCCAGTTCTAAAGACTTGATTCATTGGAGTGAACAACGCGAAATCAAAGTGATGAAAGACTCTTTGACTAACAATGTGTGGGCACCGGAAGTTTTCTATGATGATGAAAAGGAACAGTTCATCGTTGCCTGGTCTTCTGCCATTCCTGTAGAAAGATATACGGCAGCCGATAGTTTGGGAGCTAATAAAAGTCACCGTGCCTATTATACCACGACCAAGGATTTCCAAACGTTTACTCCTGCAAAGGCGTTTTATGATCCGGGATTTAATTCTATTGACGGATTTATAGTAAAGCGTGATAAAAACGACTATGTATTAATTATAAAAGACAATCGCAAGCCTGGTTACAGTGATTTGTTCTGTGTATCCGGGCCATCGGCAGAAGGACCTTATGCTGATCCGTCAGTAAAATTTGCACCGACTTACTCTGAAGGTCCGTGTGCCGTGAAAGTAGGTGATGAATGGTTGATTTATTTTGATGTTTATCGGGAAGGACGGTTTGGAGCCGTGTCTACAAAAGACTTCAAGAACTTTACTCCCATTGACGATCAGATTTCTATTCCGCAAGGACATAAGCATGGTACTATCATAGAAGTTCCCGAATCAGTTTTGCTCAACCTGAAAGCGGAGGAAGCTAAAAGATTCCCTCAAAAAGACTAGTTATTACCCAGAATTGTCTGCTTGAATAAGTTACTTTGGGCTTTTGAAATTTATAAGATGAATGCACAAATGAAAAACAAGAATCTAGTATTATTATTCCTTCTTCTGATGGTGGAAGGAGGGCTGCTTTCGGCAGCAGCACAGAGCAAATCGTCGGTTTATAAGCCTTGGAGTCATGGACAACTGAAAGTAAGTAAAGAGAACCGTTATCTGATGAATGCGGACGGAACTCCTTTTTTCTGGTTGGGGGATACGGGATGCTGTTGCCCGAGAAACTGAATAGAGATGAGGCTGCTTATTATCTGGAACATTGTCGTCAGGCAGGTTTCAATGTGGTGCAGGTACAGACTATAAATGGAGTTCCTGCCATGAATTTCTATGGCCAGTATTCCATGATAGATGGTTTCAATTTTAAGAATATAGACAGAAAAGGAGTTTACGGGTATTGGGACCACATGGATTATATTATTCAGAAAGCTGAGCAGAACGGCATTTACATAGCGATGGTATGTATCTGGGGAGGGCTTGTGCGCTCCGGAAAGATGAATGTTGAAGAGGCCAAAGCGTATGGTAGATTTTTAGGTGAACGATATAAAGATGCTCCTAATATTATTTGGGTAATCGGTGGAGATACTTATGCTGACCGGAATACTGAGATTTGGGAGGCGTTGGCGAATAGTATTCTTGCTGTGGACGAGAATCATATCATGACCTTTCATCCGTTTGGTCGTACATCCAGTGCTACCCATCTGAATAATAAGGAGTGGATGGATATGAATATGTTCCAAAGTGGACACAGGCGTTATGGCCAGAAAAAAGGAGATGGTGATACTTCTGTTACGGGATTGGAGGAAGACAATTGGCGTTATGTAGAAGAGGCTTTGTCCATGACTCCACTGAAGCCTGTTCTGGATGCAGAACCCAGTTATGAAGGTATTCCTCAGGGATTGCATGATCCTGCCCAGCCACGCTGGCGTGACTGTGATGTGAGACGCTATGGATATTGGTCTGTTTTTGCGGGCTCTTGCGGACATACATACGGACATAATAATATCATGCAGTTCTTGAAACCGGGTACACCCGGTGGGTATGGAGCTGATGGAATAGAGAAACCTTGGTATAAAGCAATGCAGGATCCCGGCTTCAATCAGATGAAATATCTGAAGAATCTGATGTTAACTTTCCCTTATTTTGAACGTGTACCGGATCAAAGTGTAATTGCCGGTACGAATGGGAATCGTTATGACAGAGCCATTGCGACTCGAGGAAAGGATTATTTGTTAGTATACAATTACTCCGGAAATCCGATGTCTGTTGACTTGACTAAAATCAGTGGCGCAAAAAAGAAAGTATGGTGGTATAGTCCTAAAGATGGAAAACTTTCTTTTATAGGAGAATTTGATAGTAAAATTACTCCTTTTACCTATGACGGCAGTTATAATCGGGATAATGACCAGGTATTAATTGCTATAGATTCAAGCAAGAATTATATTTCTACCGAATGGCTGGAACTTCCTATGGTAAATCAATAGCATTTTTAAGGAATACAGCCAAAAAGTCTTATTAAGTCTTAATGAAACGGGAAAAGTCAATGCGGAAATTGTAATTTTGAAAAAACACATTTACAAATGAAACGCATTGGCTTGTTCTTATTCTTTTGTATTCTTTCCTTGCATGGCATAGCTCAGGTTGAAAATGACAAGGATACGCTCATCATCCGGCAAGATAAAATCAATGAGTTTATCAATGAGATGAATGAGGCTGATAAAAGTATGGATTTTATAAACGAACCTCCTACGTTGACACCTCCCGTTTTATCTGATACGTTGCGGATGCCAAAATTTGATTTTACTCCCCGTGAAGAAATGCCTAAGATATCCCCTTATACTTTTTCCGGAAATCCTTTCGGACATGATTATATAGATGGACGTGCTTATCAGATTAATAGTACAGGGATTCTGAGTGGTTATCATTCCTTTCAAGGGTTGCCTTCTATAGGTGAGGCACGTAATGCCGGAGTGATGTACACACAGCGTCTCAATGATTTTATAACCGTGACGGGAGGAGTATATGCTGCTAAATACAATGTATATGGAGTCCGCTTTAATGATTTAGGTGCTAAGGGAAGGTTGTCTTTTCGCATTAATGACAGAATGAAGATCAATATGTTCGGCACATACTCGGTGTATAACGGATATGGTATGACTCCCGCTTCACAGCTTTTTATGAACCAGAATTCATACGGAGGCACTTTGGAATTTAAAATATCGGATAGTTTCGGAATTGAAGCGGGAGCAGAGAGGGAATTTAATCCGATGACCCGTAAATGGGAAACCCATCCTATTATTATGCCAGTATTCTATAAATAATAATTTGTGTATCTTTACGGCATGAATGAAGAGATAGAAGAATATTACGAAGAGTTATACAGGCTTTATGTAGATGAAAACCAGCCATTGGAACGCCGTTACAGGCAATTGCGTGAATCATTGGAGCGTGTGGTGCGTGAAAAGATACAAGGGAATAGTTTGCAGACCACTGATTTGGCCGCCCGTATTAATTATGTAGCCACTCAATATGGGCTGGATCTGAAAGAACAGAATCAGTTACATACCTTTCGTCTGACTTCCAATGATATTTTGAACCATCGTAAGTCTCCTGTAAAAGAAGAGTTCCTGCGTGATTTGCGTGCAGTGGCATACGCATATAGGAAGATGTTTGCACAGGATATTCCATTGAAGTTGTTCTCAGTTCTTCCCAAGCAGGAAATAGCATCTTCAGGGAAAAAAGAAAAGATGGAATACATCCGCCGCATCCGTGTATGCTTTGATTATGCCGATGATACCTATTTGTATGTACATCCTGTAGATGTAATAGCTGATGAACCTATACGAGTTGTTTATAATAAACCCGGTATCAATCATGAATTTGAAGAAACCATAAAGGAACTTTGGCGATATGCCCAGCTTAATCTGCTGGATGTTTCTGTAGATAGGGATGGAATTTATACCCCTTCTTTTATCGTATTGGAACCGGATTATTTGATAGATATCAGTTCATTGGCGGAATGTTACAAGGATTATGGCAGCCATCCGGCAAACTATTTTTTGAGCCGGCTGGTGCCGATTGATAATGCCCGCCCTTTGCTATTGGGAAATATAGCCAATCTGTTCCTGGATGAATGGATACATGCAGGTGAGGAGGAGCCGGACTATATAGACTGTATGAAGAAGGCATTCCGGCAGTATCCCATTGAACTGGCTGCTTGTGCCGAACTTCGTGACCCGTCCAAAGAGAAAGAGTTTGCCAAGGATTGCCGGATGCATTTTGAGCATATACGGGACGTTGTACAACACACTTTTTTGGAGCCGGGGTATAATCTGGATAAAAAGGAGGCTGTGCTGGAACCGTCCTATATTTGCGAGGCGTTGGGCATTCAGGGACGTCTGGACTATATGCAGCGGGATATGAGCAGCTTTATAGAAATGAAATCGGGCAAAGCGGATGAATTCTCCATGCAGGGAAAAGTGGAACCCAAGGAAAATAATAAGGTTCAGATGCTGCTATATATGGCAGTGTTGGAATATAGCATGGGACAGGACCGGCGGCGTATGCATCCCTATTTGCTTTATACCCGTTATCCTTTATTGTATCCGGCCAGAGCATCGTGGGCTCAGGTAAGGCGGGTTATCAATTTGCGTAATCGTATTGTTGCTGCCGAGTATGGGGTACAATTCCATAATCATCCTGATTTTACACGCAACTTGTTGGCACAAATCAATCCGGAGGTGGTGAATGAAAGAAAACTGAGCGGCAGATTCTGGGAACAGTATTTGAAGCCCTCTATCTCGCGTTTCCGGGAGAAGCTGTCGGCGTTGGAACCTTTGGAGCAGGCCTATTTTTATACGCTTTATAATTTCATTACAAAAGAACTTTATACCTCCAAATCGGGAGATGTGGATTATGAAGGACGTGCAGGGGCTTCAGCTCTTTGGCTGAGTACACTGGATGAGAAACGTGAGGCGGGAGAGATATTATATGATTTGCAGATAATGGAAAATAGGGCATCACAGGCTCATAAGGCTTATATACTTTTGTCTATTCCGCAATATGATGAAATGTTTCTTCCCAATTTCCGTACAGGAGATGTGTTGTGTTGTATGAGCGTAATAATGACTTGGATAATGCGACCAATAAAATGGTTTTTAAGGGTAATATTGAGCAGATTACAGATACAGAATTGCGTATTCGTTTACGTGCTACCCAACGTAATGCTTCCGTTTTTTCTCCGGACAGTCGTTATGCTGTAGAACATGATACGATGGATACTACATTTCGCAGTATGTATTTGGGACTCTCCGCTTTTCTGGATGCGAATACGGAAAGACGGGAATTATTGCTGGGACAACGGCCTCCCCGCTTTGATTCGTCTTTTGATGAAGCTATAGCGCTGACCGGTGATGATTTTGAGAGGGTGGCGTTGAAAGCTGAGTCGGCCCGTGATTATTTTCTTCTGGTGGGACCTCCCGGAACAGGAAAGACTTCGAGGGCGTTGCGTAGAATGGTGGAACATTTCTATGCAGCATCATCTATGCAGATATTGTTACTGGCTTATACCAACCGGGCTGTTGATGAAATTTGTCAGTCACTGTCCTCTATCACCCCCTGTATAGATTATATACGGGTGGGAAGTGAGCTTTCCTGTGATGTACGCTTTAGAGGACATCTGTTGGAGAATATATTGGCGGAATGCAACAGTAGGAGAGAGGTGAATATCCGTATGGCAGATTGCAGAGTATATGTTGGAACCGTGGCCTCTATTGCGGCTAAAGCTGAACTTTTTAAATTAAAACGTTTTGATGTAGCCATAGTGGATGAAGCCACCCAAATATTAGAACCCCAATTGTTGGGTATTCTGTGTGCCAAGTTTGCCGATGAAAGAAATGCAGTGGGTAAATTTATCCTGATAGGTGATCATAAACAGTTGCCTGCCGTTATTTTGCAGAATAGCGGACATTCTGAAGTGCATGATGAGGGACTTAGGGAAGCCGGACTTTTTAATTTAAAAGATTCTCTGTTTGAGCGGCTTTATCGTTTTCATTTAAAAGAAGAATCTCCTAAAGCGATAGATATGCTTTGCCGTCAGGGGCGTATGCATCCGGGAGTGGCTTTTTTTCCCAATAAAGCATTTTATGCCGGAAAATTGGAGACTTTGGGATTACCTCATCAGTTGGAGCACATAGAGGCTCCGGTACGTTTTATCCCTTCGAAGCAAGATTTGGAGAGCGTTTCCGGAAAAACAAATAGATATGAGGCACAGATTGTCGCCGGTTTAGCCAAAGAGGTGTATCTGGTTCATGAAGAGGAATTTGATCCGAATCGAACGTTAGGGGTCATTACTCCTTATCGAAGTCAGATTGCTTTGATACGTAAAGAGCTTCAGGCATTGGCTATTCCTGCTTTGAGTAGGATTTCCATTGACACTGTGGAACGGTATCAGGGCAGCGAACGTGATGTCATTATTTATTCTTTTTGTGTGAATCACCTCTGTCAATTAAGGTTTCTGCCCAACCTGACAGAAGAGGACGGTGTACAGATTGACCGTAAGTTGAATGTCGCTTTAACGCGTGCACGCAAGCAGCTTTTTATCACAGGAGTCCCTGAAATATTAAGTCATAATTCTATCTATCAATATCTTCTGAAAACTATTTATTAGGGAAAAAAATACCACAGGCTACTTAGGTGTGTAGTCTGTGGTGAATTCTTTAATTAGGCATCAACCGGTTTGTATTTGGGGACCAATGCTTTCATGATAATCCAACCAACCAAATAAGCTACGGCACATACACAGAATATGATGAAGTAGCCGGCAGGTTTTCCTTCGAATCCCATAAAAGTCATATTCGTTTCTGCTGCATAGTCAAACAGTCTGCCAGATCCCATATTAATACAGAATGAACCTATACCACCTGCCATACCACCAATACCTACGATAGTAGCGATGGTGCTTTTGGGGAACATATCACCTACTACAGAATAAATATTGGCAGACCATGATTGGTGTGCCGCACCTGCAATACCGATAATAATGATAGGATACCAATATGAATAATTGCCTAAAGGTTGGGCAAACAATGCCAGCAGTGGGAACAAGGCAAAGATAAGCATAGCCTGCATACGGGCTGCATATGGATTCTTACCTGTTTTATTAATGATAATAGTAGGTAACTTACCACCATAAATAGATAACATGGTAATAGCATATAATACGAAAATCAACATTTGTGCGGTACCCGTATCTGAAGCGAAACCGTATACATCCGAAATATATGCCGGAGTCCAGAACAGGAAGAACCACCATACGCCATCAGTCATGAACTTACCGACAAATACAGCCCATGTTTGGGGAAATTTGAAACATTGCAAGAATGAAATCTTCTTGTTGTCGAAGTCGTTGGCAGCAGCTTGTTGTTCTGCTGATTCTTCAGGATTGTTGTTGTCTTGTTCAATATATTCCAGTTCGGCAGTATTCACGCGAGGGTTGACATTGGGTTTCTTATAGAGGAACATCCAAAGTCCCATCCAAATGAATCCTAAACCACCGATAACGATGAAAGCCATTTCCCATCCGTTGCCCACACCAATACTTTGGAAATAACGTGCCAAAGGAGGGATAGTGATCGGAGCGGCTAAAGCACCTACTGTAGAACCTGCATTAAAGATGGAAGTGGAATATGCACGGTCCTTTTTCGGAAAATATTCGGCTGTTACCTTAATAGCTGCTGGGAAGTTTCCTGCCTCACCTACACCTAATACGATTCGGGCAGCGATAAAGTAATAAACGCTGGTAATGGCGATAGTTGAAGCGACGGCTCCTGTTGCAGAAAGCATCTCTTCTGCGTTATGAATACCTAATGTTTCTTCGGTTGCCCAACCGCACAATGCATGAAGACAAGCTCCTAAGGACCAGACAAAGATAGCCCAGAGATAACCTTTTTTAGTTCCCATCCAGTCAATGAAACGACCGGCGAACAGGTTGGCAATGGCATACACTATAGAGAAAATAGCTGTGATATCTCCGTAATTCGAATCCGTCCAGTGAAATTCCGGAGCAATGAAGTCTTTCCAGGTTAGTGAAAGCACCTGACGGTCGAGGTAATTGACTGTAGTGGCAAAGAATAGCAGACCACAGATTATCCATCTGAAGTTTGTCATCTTCTCACCTACTTTTTGAAATGTACTCATGATAATAGATTTAATTATGTTTTTCTTATTAGACGCAAAAATAACCATTCTGTACCTATTCTCTATGCAAAAATTGGTGGAAAGCCTGTATAAATCGGTACAATGGTAAGATTTCTAAAAAAATCATTCTGAATGTCGCAAAAAAAACTGAAAACGAGTTGATTTCTTGCAACATTCAGAATGACAAGAGTTAATGAGTAATGGTGTGTACCATTCTACTTATCTCATATCTGTGTATTTTATTTCATCCTTGTCACTGTATTTCAGGTTTTCACCTCCCATACCCCAAATAAAGGTATAGTTGCTGGTACCTGCAGCGGCATGGATAGACCATTCGGGAGAAGTGATGGCTTGTTCATTGTGTAACCATACCAGACGCTCTTCTTGCGGTTCGCCCATCAGGTGGCAAATGGCATTTCCTTCAGGCAGGTTGAAATAGAAGTAGGCTTCCATACGACGGGTATGTGTATGGGCCGGCATGGTGTTCCATACAGAACCCGGAGCCAGTTCAGTAAGTCCCATCTGTAATTGGTTTGTACCGCCGTTTTTCACTCTTTCCAATACATCTTTTACAATTAACTGATTTACAATACGGTCGTTGCTATCTTCCATTTTTCCATAATGATCTGAGATAGCTAAAGCATACTGTTTAGGATTTGCTTTTTGAAGCTTGGCGTCGGTAGTGATCAATTGAGTAACGTATGGCTTGTAAGCCGGTGCCGAATTGATATAGAATTTAGCCGGTTTGGCAGCGTCATTACTTTTAAAAGTAACTTCTTTATTCCCGCAACCTACATAGAGGGCTTCCTTGTATTTCATAGGATATTCTTTACCGTCTACAGTAACTACGCCGTCACCGCCTACATTGATGACTCCTAGTTCACGCCGTTCAAGGAAGTAAGTGATTTCCGGACCCAGTTCACGGAAAGTTTCCAGCTTCAAAATTTTGTTTACCGGCATAGCTCCTCCGTAAATAAGACGGTCGTAAAGGGTGTATGTAACATTGATTTCATCCGGCGCCATCACCTTTTCCATCATAAATGAACTACGCAGACGTTCTGTATCATAGTGTTTCACATCTTGCGGATGGCAAGCGGTCTGTACTTTGTAATTTACTTGAGCTGAAGCTGCAAGCAGAAACACTCAGCATCATTGCAATCGCTAATTTTTTCATAATCATTATCTTTAAATTTTAATTTTTCATTGTTTTCTGGTATTTAATGATGGAACGACGGTTCAGCACCATTAAGAATAGTGTTATCAGTACTAAAATTCCGGAACCAATCCATTTGAATGAATAAGTCAAATGGAAAATAGCCCATGAGAAAGGACTTGAAGCAAAATCCAACGCACCACCTTCAAAACCAGACGGGATGTTTACGGCAGCATCTTGTGTCTTGGCGTATACATCATGTGCTGCTTTGGTGAAATAAGGAGCCAGATCTGTTACAAAATACAGACCGATGGCCAGCACAACAAAACCAATGATGAAAGTCTTTACTACATTTCCTTTTGTGATAGGTAATATCAATGGGAATACATAGAACATGCCAGCTAATGAAGCCAATGGCAAGAATTCATTGCCCGGAAGCACCACTGCCAATAAGATAGTAACAGGGATTAATAGTAATGATACAACCAACGTGGCCGGATGTCCGATCACCAAGCAGGACTCATACCGATATTTAAGCCTACAGCACTCTTAAACTTCTTGGCGATCAGTTCGCGGGTAGCGTCCGAAATAGGTTTCAACCCTTCGATGAACAGGCTGGTAATACGGGGAATCAACTCCATTACTGCTCCCATCTTGATACCTAAACCTAGAATATAAGGAATCTTGTCTACTATTTCTTGTCCGTTCTTGCAAGATAATGCACCGATGCCACATCCTACCAGGATACCCAAGAAGAGAGGTTCGCCTAATAAACCGAATTTCTTTTTCATACCTTCCGCATCAATGTTCAGCTTTTCAAATCCGGGAATTTTGTCCAATACCTTATTTATAATGAGAGCGAATGGTACGAAACCTGCACAGAAGGGCTGCGGAATAGAAATACCTTCCATTTTATCATAGAAACCTTGAAATTTGTCTGCTGTGTAATCTGCTAAGATTAATGTGATGATATAACAGATAACAGCTGCGAAGAATCCCCACAAAATACTATCTGTTGCAAAATAAACTACGGCTCCGATAAAAGCGAAATGCCAATAGTTCCATAAATCAATATTAACCGTACGGGTGGTTTTAGTCAATAACATTAAGATGTTAACGGCCAGACATACCGGAATGATGAATGCCCCTACGGAAGTGTTATAAGCTACGGCTGCAGCAGCAGGCCATCCCATATCGAATACTTTCAGTTGCAGGCCATATATTTCGACCACTTTGCTTAAGGCCGGACCCAGACTGCTGGTCAGAAGTGCGGTAACCACTGATAGACCAACGAAACCAACACCTACCAACAAACCGCTTTTTAATGCTTTGCTGAATTTGATTCCGATACAAACGCCTAAGATTGTAAAAATTATAGGCATCATCACCGCTGCTCCTAAACCGATGATATAACTAAAAACTTGTTCCATTCTCTTGTGAATTAATAGTAAATGACTGTGTTTTCTACAATAGTATAAATTAAAAACTGCCCCAAAAATAAAACCTTTTCTCAACTTATCAAACCTGAAAGACATAATAATTAGTAAAAAGACAATTTTTGAACGATTTTTATCGTTATCGTGCACAAAAATAACCGTTTTCGCACACGAATACCAAATAATACACTTAGTAGGTTGAAAAGTGCACACTGCTTTTCGAGGAAAATACTACTTTTGTAACATGAAAGTACATATAAAAAGTGTTTGAGAGAAGAATGAGGAAAGTTTACTGGTTATCAGTTACTTTCCTCATTTTGGTTAAAAGTGGCGAGGACAGACGAAGACGGGAATACGACAAGATGAGACAGAGGAACGTTACCTATCCGTAACCTATACCCCAAATGGGGAATGTTGAGGTTCGGAAGAATGAGGAAGGTTACGAATTGAAATTGAACGCTCTGATTTATAGAGAGTTACTGATGAGCAACGTAAGTTTTTGGTTACGAACCAATTTTGCCGTATTCTGCCGTGAAATGCGTAGCAAGAAAAGACTCTTCATGTATTAATTTTGAACGCAAAAAAGAATGACGTTATGAAGAGTACATTTTCAATTATCTTCTACCTCAAAAGACAGGTAGTAAAGAAAGATGGTACTGTTCCAGTTATGGGACGTATCACAGTGGACGGAACACAGTCGCAGTTCAGTTGCAAGACAACTGCCAATCCAAATTTGTGGGACACCAAGGGCGGACGCATGATAGGTAAGAGTATGCAAGCTTTGGAAGTGAACCGCAAATTGGACAAGATGCGTGTGAGTATCAGCAAGCATTATCAGGAGATTATGGACAGGGACAACTTCGTCACTGCCGACAAGGTAAAGAACGCCTTTCTTGGCTTGGAGTATCGTTGCCATACACTGATGAAAGTCTATTCTCAAAGCCGTGATGAAATGGAAAAGCAATATAAGGCTGGCATGAAATCTTTGAGTACATACACGAAGTATAGAATCGGGTGTGCCTATGTGGGCGAGTTCTTGCAGACACATTACCATGTGAAGGATATTGCTCTAAAAGAGTTATCGCTGCCTTTTATCACAGACTACGAGACTTTTCTCAGAACCGACAAGCACTTGAAGATAAACTCTGCGATGGTGTTTGTCCGCAATCTCCGTGCAATGGTATTCCGTGCCATAGATAATGAATGGCTCGTAAAAGACCCATTCAGACGATATGAGTACAAGGAAGAAGAGACCACAAGAGAGTTTCTGAGCAAAGAAGAGATTCACCTGTTGATGGAAACACCTATCACAAGAAAGAAGATGAGTATGGTGCGTGACTTGTTCCTGTTCTGTTGTTTTACAGGTCTCGCTTTCATTGACCTGTACAACTTGAAGGAAGAGAACATCAAGGAATTTTTCGATGAAGGTGAATGGATCGTTATCCATCGACAGAAGACAGGAACGGAAGCCAACATCAAGTTGCTTGATTATCCCAAGCAAATTATGGAAAAATACCGTGGATTGTGTGAAGACGGCAGGGTGTTTCCAGTACCCAACTACCAAAGTTGTATGGATTCGCTCAAAAGACTGGGCAAAAAATGTGGTATCACCAAGCCACTGTCCTGGCACATGAGCCGTCATTCGTTCGCAACCTCGGTTTGCCTCTCCAACGGAGTCCCAATAGAAACCGTGAGTTCAATGCTTGGTCACAAGGACATAAAGACAACTCAGGTGTATGCCAAAATTACCAAGGAGAAATTGAGCAAAGACGTGGAAAAGTTGTCTCAGCAAATAAATAACATTGAGGAATTCACGTTTGGAAATGTTTGCAACGATAATACTAACACTATAAATGGCAGAGTATGAAACGACAAGTGATAACAATACAGGAAGATATGGTCATCTACGCCCCACATCATGGTGAGGTGTGGATGACAGTTTGGGAGATTGCCGAACTGTTGAATGTAACGGGGACAGCAGTGAAGAATACCATCAAGCGCATTTGGAAACAAAGTGTGCTGAAAGACTTCCAGCATTCTCAATACATCAAACTTGAAAATGGATATTCTGCGAATGTCTATGATATGGAAGTGATTATCGCCATAGCACTTCAAATGGATACATACCAAGCCTTGTTGTTCAGACAATGGTTTATCAGTAAGGTTGTGAACCGCAAGGATTGCCAAGCAGAGCAAGTAAAACACGAGTATCCGATGATTATTGTGATGAACGGAATGACGCCGAGAGGTATCAGTTAAGCATTACACCTTAATTATATAATAGCGTACAGAGAAGAAATACCAAATGGTTGTATCACTCTGTGCGCTTTTTGCTTTCTATTTGTAGCGCAGTTTGCATATTTTAGAATGTTTGTCATCTATTACGGTGCGCTTTCTTACACAAAATAATCGAGATATTCAAGCGAATTGGCTTAAATAGTCTTAAATTTGTGTTGCAGTATTTATATTTCCTGCCATTTCTTGTCTTTTCTCAATAAATTTTCGTATTTTTGCAGTCGGATTGTATAGCCAGACCGCAGTTGTCGCTGTAAGACGAGTTCTTTCATGATAACCGAGTCGGCAGCCTACGCCGTGCTGAGTGTAGTGAGGTCAACCATGACATATCTATACGTAAGCGGGCTTTGGGCGGGAAGACAATCCAGACATAATGGAAGGCGTTTATCGACGCTGTGTTTAAGACTTCCTGTAATCTTGCAAATTCACAGTAAATTGTTGTCTTGAACGTAGTCAACGGTAGATGTCCCGGGTGTGATTATATCAATCCCGTGGAGACCTGTAAGCATGGATTGTGTCCTTTCGGGCGCAGTCTAATGTGTTATTAGGTCTCTTTACGGACATGATTTTCATATCGGCGTGGGCTCTGACGTTGTCTGTTCAACAACAATAGGCAATTGCAAGAGCCTCAGGAAGTGGAATGGACAACAGGACGATTCCACGCTCTTTTTTCTGTCGCAATTTAACGGATTTCTGTCTAGAAAAAGTTAGCACCGATATGAAAGTCGATGAATGGACATCAGAAGATGGACACACCTCAGGGGGTGGTGAATACCCTCCTTGCGCTGGACTTACCTCCAACGCCCTCCCCGAAGCTCAAAGCACAGTTTCCGCCGAGAGTTCACAAACAGGGGTGTCCACCAGAAATGCCCATATAGCAAGTAAGCCTAAAGCACAAAAAGAGGAAGATAGCCCTCATTGGTATGCCTTACGTACCACATACGGTAGAGAGAAAAAGGCATACGACTACATGACAGCCAAAGGCATCACTGCTTTCTATCCTACTACAGATACTGTAAAACTTATAAAAGGTAAGCGCAAAATTGTTACCGAGTCTCGTTTACCAAATATCTTCTTCGCCTACGGTACAGAAGAACAACTCAAATCTTTTGTTTACGACAACGTAAACCTCCCATTCCTTCGTTTTTATTATCGACACGTCCACGTTGGTCGCAGAATAGAGAAGATTCCTATGATAGTTCCTGACTATCAGATGGATAGTTTAAAAATCATCTGTGCTGCCGATGCGGACAATACCATCGTGTCATTGGTCGAAGTGCCAAAGTTCGAAAAAGGACAATTGGTAAGGGTTACAGATGGAGCGTTCAAAGGAGTGATAGGAAGAGTTGCAAGATGGCAAGGGCAACAGAGAGTAGGAGTTGTGGTGGATGACTTGGTGACTGTAGTGACGGCGTATATACCAAGTGCATTTATAGAATCAATAGAATAAATATCATTTTTATTATGCAAGAGCATACTTTAATAGCCAATTCTGGTATTCAAATCATAACATTTCCATTGAGTATAAATACTCAAGAAAAGTTCAAAATGTGGTATCATGAATGGTATGATATCGAAAACGGAGAATGGCGGCTTGATCCTGTGTACGAACTTCGTACAGATGACGAGTGCTATTATTATAACAAACAGAAACTCCATAAAGGTGGTTATTTAAGCGACCCTACTATAGAAATTGATGTCAACGAACTTAAAAGCGATGATATTTTACCATTGAGAATAGAAGATGAAAATTGTCCAGGTGTAAGGGGCGATATATTCAGCCTTACATTCTCAGACAGAGACAACAAGTTTTCCATGTTTGAAAATGCTTGGCTTCCTGTCCCATATTTCTTTAAACGCACTCCCAAGCGTTTTAAGTTCGGCCCATTAAATTGGTACGTATGAAATTAATCCCAACAAGAGAAGAAAAGGGAATAAAATGGTACAATGTAGTTCTTGCATTCGATACAAGAGCTCGTTACGAGAGTGACGAATATGATGAATGCCCCGTCTTTCCAGATGCGTTTAGAGGCGAAATGGATTTCGAATTATGTAGTAATGAGTTCTATCTGATGGACTATTGTTCTCCTAACAATAATTGGAGTTATATTGATGAATATTTGTTGCACTTGGTTCATCCTAATGTTCAACGTGTATCTCAATTAAAAGGTGCGAACGTGAGAAAAATGTCGTATATCGCATCGTACATATTCTTAATCAACTATCTTGCTCAAAAGAATCTATTCCCCAAGGTTAAACTTTACAAGGATACCGATGTCGAAATAAAGGATGTTGATATGGTTGTTGATATAGGAAACTCTCGTACAACAGCACTTTTAATAGAAGATAATACCAATTTTAATCAAGTAAGGCAGCTTGAACTTATTGACTATACAAATCTTGTTAAAGAAGTGAACAATTCACTTGTAATCAACAAACATAACGAGCCTTTCGATATGCGTTTGGCTTTTCGTAAAGTTGACTTTGGAAGTTTTGGCATTAAAGACAGCAAACAATTTGTTCATCCGAGCTTAGTTCGTTTAGGACAAGAAGCCAACGCACTTATCCATTTGGCTACAAACACCGCAGATGATATGGAGTCTTTGTCTACCTATTCAAGTCCAAAGAGATATTTGTGGGATTGGAGACCAAATAAAGAAGAATGGAAATTTCTTGTTCTCAAAGGCGAAAAGGATGACCATATTTTGAACCTTCGTGGTATAACAAATCAGTTGAAAAGTGACGGAAGTATAGATTTGTCCGGAGAAAGCGGCAGCTCGTACCACTATTCCAGACGTTCTTTAATGACATTCTCTTTCTTGGAAATGTTGGTGCAAGCTCGTACACAAATTAATAGCGAGGAATATAGGTCTAATCGTAGTGGGTTTGGAAAGCCGTCCATTCCAAGAAAAATACGAAGAATTATTGTAACTTGTCCTACCGCTATGTCAAGGGTGGAGCGAGAGGCTCTTGTACATTGTGCTAAAGATGCAGTATCTTATTGGATAATTTCGATTATAATAGCCCTGTAGAAAATCCACATCCAGGGAAATCGGTAGACGTTGTCCCTGCCATTCGCTCTATGAAAGATGACGATGGACTGTGGTACTATGACGAAGCGACATGCTCCCAATTGGTATATATGTATGGGGAGGTTGGACAAAAATACAAAGGATGTTGCAGTGAGTTCTTCAATCTCTATGGAAAAATAGAAGGTGGCGACAGCAGCCTTCAATAACTGTTGGATCTATTGACATAGGTGCAGGAACATCAGACTTGATGATTAGTAAATATACTTATTTAAAAGGTGATGTTACAACCATTACACCAGATCCTAAATTCTACGATAGCTATTATTTTGCAGGAGATGATATGCTTTATGCCCTTATCAAGAATATTATGCTCCTTGATGAGAATAGTGCATTCAGAACAGAATTAAAAGACTTGACAACTCAACAATATCGTCAAAAGATAAAGAATTTCTTTGGAGAGGATTATAACGGACAAACTATAGCTGATAGAATATTAAGAAAAGACTTTAATATTCAATATTCTGCACCGTTAATGTGCCATTTCTTGGAGTTGTTGAAACAAGGCTGCAAGGATTGTGTTGTCAAATATTCAGATGTATTTTCCGAGTGTCCCCCTAATGAGACAATCATAGAGGAATTCAAACAAAGATTGAATATTGACATCACATCACTTTCTTGGAAATTCAACAAAGAGATGGTTTCAGAAGTCGTTCGTAAAGAATTTGAGCCATTGCTTAAGAAGGTAGCAACCATCATGTATTCCTATGCTTGTGATATTGTATTGCTATCAGGCCGTCCAGCTTCACTTCCTGTAATAAGGGATATATTCCTAAAATATTACTCTGTTTCACCAAATAGACTCATTGTTCTCAACGATTATTACGTAGGGGATTGGTATCCGTTTGGTGAGAATACTGGCTATATAAAGAATGCAAAGACCATTGTGGCTATGGGTGGTGTCATTGGACATTATGCCTCGGAACTTTCAAATCTGAATAAATTTATCATCAATTAGATTTGCTAAAGAAGAATCTAAAGTCAACAGTGAATTATATTGAAGCCTCTCGTGAGGGACAGCCAATTGAATACTTCATAACACCAGACAAGCACCGGGGCGATCTGACTATTAGCAGTATCCCTCAATCACTCCATGTTCGTCAAATAGGGATGGATTCATATCCAAGTCGTGCCTTGTATTCAATAGACTTTAACCGTCATAAGATGGCTGACAAGATTCGGAAAAAGGCCATTATAAATGACGAAGACTGTCCGACTGACGCAAAAGTAATAGGACTTGTAAATGAAGCCATTGATGTTTTGAAAAAACGAATGCCATTTAAAGTAACAATTGAGCGTGACATGGATGACAAGGAAAATCTTTCCATTTCGACAATAACGGATAAAAATGGTAATGATGTAATGGATGGTAATCTTGAAATACACATCCAAAGCCTTGGTGTTGACGAGCAATATTGGCTTGATTCAGGTGCGTTTGATTTCTAATCTCTAAAAATGGAATTATGCTACAAGATATAAAGCAACATTTAGATTTAGTTGATGGCTCTATTGCATGGGCTAAAGAGTTTGGAAAGGAATCTTTTCCATATGATGTTTTTAAGGAATATCGTCGCAAACTCAAACGCATATATGCAGCCTTGGAAGAGAATTGTTCTGCAGCAGCTTATGGCGAAAGTCAGGTAGGTAAGTCTTATTTGATGAGTAGCCTGTTGTCTTCTCCAAACTCGCCTTTTGTCATCACAAATGCAGGAAAATCATATAGTTTTATAGATGATATAAATCCGAGCGGAGGAAACAATGCCAAGATAGAGTCAACGGGTGTTATCACTCGTTTTACTCTTAGTCAAGGTTGTTCTACAATGCGTGACTTTGTAAAGGTGCGCAACTTGTCTGTTGTGGACATCATTCTTCTCTTGGTTGATTCGTATTATAATGACATTAAAATCAATCAAGATAGCGTATTGCGTTATGATGATATAAACAAGGCTCTTGAAGATATGAATGGGCTTTGGGCATCAAAGATTGTTGCACAAAAAGAAATAGACGAAGATGATGTCAAGGATATTACAGATTACATCCACGATGTAATAGGGAATGCTGCGGCTGGTGTAAATCAATCAAACTTTTGTAAGATAATTGCTCCTGTAATTCAATACGTTTCCTATGACAAATGGGTTAATATATTCAGTCTTCTTTGGAACAGGAATAGTGAATTAAGTCACTTGTTCAGTGTCCTCATTAATGAATACAAGAAGCTTAACTTTCAAACGGATATTTATATACCATTTGCTGCAGTGCTCCGTGAAAAAGGAACATTGTTGAAGATTGAATGGCTTGACACTGTTTGCGGTGTACAGATAGATACTGGACATGATGAAATATATACAGATGTATATGATTCAAATGGCAATATCCTTGCTCATGATTTTCATAAAGGAAATCTTTCGGCACTGATCGCAGAACTTACCTTTGAATTGCCGCCTTCTGTTGCAGACGACAGGAATTTTTTGCATAAACTTGACCTTCTTGATTTCCCTGGTGCTCGTTCTCGTGAGAAATACAAGGAGCAGGACATTCATACAGTTCTTCCCAAGATTCTTAGAAGAGGAAAAGTGGCCTACCTGTTCAACAAGTACTCTCGCTCATTGAGGATCAGTAGTGTATTATTCTGTCATCATAACGACCAAAAGGCGGAAGCTACCATTGGGGAAACTATAAATAGTTGGATTGAAGACAATATTGGTTCTACACCAGAGGAACGAGCCAATATGCTCAATGACACAAATGGTATTGCACCATTGTTCTTTGTTGCAACAAAATTTAATATCGATTTAGAGAGAACAAAGACTGACAATTCCTCAAACATAGACAAACTTGATGCACATTGGAACAGGTTCGATACCGTATTCCCAGAAATTATTAAGCCTAACAAATGGCTTGATAATTGGGTAAAACCAGGCGGATTATTCCGAACTACAGCTTTCCAAAACATTTATCCATTACGTGATTTCTACTGGTCTGGAAAGAATGGTGTATTTGATGGCTATAGTGATGGTGCAGTCAAGTCAGAAGAGAAAAGTGTTCATACGTATGCTGATTATCCGGACTATTTTGAAAATCTGAAACAAAGCTTTCTTAAGAATGCCTTTGTACAACGTCATTTTGCTAATCCCGAACAGACATGGAATGATGTTGCTACTATCAACAATGATGGTTCAAAGGCCATCATTCGTAATCTTGACACTATCGCAAGTGTACTCGAAGATGCAAGAAAAAAGAAATATCTTGCACAATTGGCTAAAATAAAGTCTGAGATGTATAATGCACTTTCTGTTTATTTTGAGCCAGAAGATAAGGAGGCAAAGAATCAAAAGGTAAAACAGATAGCCAGTGATATAAGAATGTCCCTTATTTTAAGTGTTGGCGAGAGGCCAGAGATATTCGGTCATATCATAGACAACCTCATGGTGCCAGTTGGTGATTTGCGAAGCATTGCCTATGATATTATCATCTGCCATACCGATACTCCAAAAGACTTTTCTATAATAAACTTTATACGCAAACAAGCGGACATTAATCCATCGGACAACAAGAAAACGAACACTCAAAAATTATGCGATTTCTTTGGCTGCGAAAAAGCAACATTAGAAGATGCGTTAAAAGAACGTGGCTGTACCATTGCAGAGGTGGTTTCGAGTGAAACGGAAACCTTGACAACTGTAGCGGATGTTGTCACCAAACATATTGTTGATTATTGGAATGCCTATATCAATAACAAAGTTAAGGTTCTTGAGCCGATGCTTCCACATTCAGATGAGGTAGTCTTTATGCTCTCGGCATTACTGAAAAAACTTGGGATAAAACGTATCCTTTCGGAACGAATAGACCGCTATTGTAAGGTATTCAGTCTTAATGAGCAACCAAACGCTATAGCTGATTATGCATCATTGACACTCAACAACTTTGTAAGTTCTGTCGGGCGCAAATATATTAACGATGAGGACGTTGACAATATTCGTGCGAAAGCAGATAAGTGTCACATTAAAGTTGATTTGAGTTCTTCTGCATGGAATGTAGTTAGAAAACCTCAACCATTATTACAAACTTTGAGCGCATTTGATGCCGCAGCCGATATAGATACTGTTGACAAACTAACGTTAATGAAGCTTCCACTTTGGGATAACTTCCAACGATGGGAGAATTTGGTAACGATAGGTCTGCTATATGCAAGTGACATCTCTCATGTTGACCCAATAGCCAATGCTAAAATTAAAACAATCATTGATGCTTGTGAAACTTTATATAAAGGATAAATAAATGGCAGGACATTCATTTTTTGGAAAACAAAAACTCTGCTATACAGAGGTGTCTGATTTTACCGACTATCAAGGTATAGGTCACGACCCCATGTACAAGAGATACGACAGTATTTTCAGTGTTGTAAAAAGGGTTATACCTATAAATCTGCAACATTTTCTTGCGACTCCAGAATATATGGATGATGAAGATCAGATTTGTTGGCATATAGAGAAATGGCAGCAGCATCCCACCCGTTTGAGTGAACTGTCAGGAGCAGAGTATGACAGATATAAGGGAATACTTGATGACACCATAAAAATATACAAGTCCTCTATTATGGATTTAAGTGGAGAGGATTTGCAGATTATGGCAGGTGCAATTAAATATGTCAGTGAAGATAGGGTATATTGTACAGATGACAAGGTGTATCTTGTAGCATGGGGTATGACTCCTGATGTGCGTCAGCACAAGGTTGTTGGCTCCGTGATTCACGACTTTGAATACACCAAGAAATATAAGATTACATTCGATGCTGGCGAACATGGAACAATTTCAAAACTTGACAAAACCATCAGTCGTGCCGAAGGATCGATACTTTCAAAATTGGATATACCTACAGTGGATGTTTGTGAGGGCTGGAATTTTACAGGTGGATACCTTCGCCTATTGGTCAGAGAGTAAACTCCAATATGACTTTTACTGCCCAATATGACGAGGTCGTTTCAGAAACGCCTGCTATTCCTCCAATATCTCCAGAACCTTCAATCCCTTTAGATTCTCCAACAGAAGAACCTACGACAGAACCAGAAGATGTTTTCTACAATTGCCGTTTTGAAGCAGGTGAACATGGTTCTATTGAAGGTTCGTCTTCATTTAGAAAAGCTGCCAACACTACTTTGTCAAGTGGAGAAATACCTATAGTTACACCTAACAAAGGGTACAAGTTTACAGGATGGAACATATCTCCAAACAATATCCTCGTAGATGAGGATAAAGTGTTTTTCGCCCAATACGAGAAAACTTTGCCTTGGTACAAAAGATGGTGGCTGTGGTTTGCAGGATTGTGGACTGGCAAAGGTTGCTTAAAATGGTTGTTATGGCTGCTTCTTATAATATTGTTGATTTGGTTGCTATCATGGCTACTAAAAGGCTGTGGCCACCATTCGCCTGTAAACGGCGTTGTTCCTATTGATACCATCACGAGAGCGGATGGTTCTCGTGTTGATGATAATGGAGCGGTAAGACCGATTACCGGAAGTGACGGCAAGTTGCCTGATGACAATACGGTTGTTGCTCCAGTCATGGGCGAAGGTGGTGAAGAACCGCCTATTGTCAAGCAACCTGGTGTACCCAATATCATTGCCAATCGCCTGTTTTTGTATATGGAAAATGAGAACGACAATGTAGATGCATTGGCACGTGACTTCAAACAAGCGTATCCAGATGATAAGTATAGCATTATTGGATATGACAAGGAAGTAAAATTGCTTGTCATACAGATTCCAGAAAACGAACGTGACCAAATTCGCAAGACCATAAACAGTAAAATTCCTAATCATAAGTTCATTGTTTTTGACGAGGAAGTGTATGAACTGCATGGTCAAATCAGTAATTCGACAGAAAATGTAGGTTGGCATTTGAATGCGATACATCTTAAGCAAGGATGGACATATACAAAAGGTAGCTCAGATGTAAAAGTTGCCATTGTAGATGATGGCATTCAAGCAAGTCACCCTATGTTTAAGGGAAGAATTGTTGACGCATACAATGTCTTTACCCAAAATAATGCTCTAAGTCTTGGAGAAGGACATGGTACACATACTGCAGGATTAGCAGTAGGTTCGGCAGATTACTTTTCAAAGGGGGCTTCAGGTGTTGCTCCCAACTGCCAGATAATGCCTATACAGGTATTTGACAATAAGCAGTGTCCTTTGTCGGCTCTCATTGCAGGAGTAATGTATGCACTTCACCATGATGCAGATGTTGTAAACATATCCATCGGTCCTTCTTTCAAAGGTTTGAATGTGCTGCCTGTTGAACAACAAGCAGAAATTGCCAAGACGCAATTCCAAAATGTAGCTTTCTTATGGACTCGTGTTTGTAAGCTTGCAGCCAAGAAAAATACAATTCTTGTATTTGCTGCAGGAAATGACGACATTCTTACAAGTATTCCACCAGAGAATCGCAACGCTTCTTCTATAGTTGTAACAGCAGTTGATAAGAGGCTATATCCAACAGTATTCACGAATTATGGTCCTTGTTCCGATATTTCAGCTCCAGGCAAAGGTATCTATAGCTCATTTCCTTCTAACACCTTTCAATCATGTGATGGAACAAGCATGGCTGCGCCAATAGTTACTGGAACTATAGCTTTGATGAAATCGCTTAAAAAGGACATAACTGTAGCGCAAGCACGGAATGTACTTTATAAAACTGGTGCTGATGTTTACGGATATATTCCCCCTATGGTTTTGGTTGACAAGGCTTTGATGGCTGTTAAAAATGGTGACTTCAGTGAACCGACAGAACGGAAAATAAAACCTGTACCAGAAGGTGAAGGAGATGAGTCGGCGGCGAATAGGCAACAACCTATAGTAGACACACCTCCGAGTGCAAACACTGATACGCCTACATCCCAAGGAAATGAAACTGACTATGATGCTATTCGCAGAAAGATAGCAGAGTATAAACAAAAGATAGAAGAACTAGAACGTTTACTTCCGCAAAAAAGATAGATATGAATAGAAAACTTAGATTTTCGTGGGGACACATTGTGGCGTTCCTCGCACTGATTTTTATTGCGTATGTCGTTTTCATGGGAGCGACATACTACACCGTTGGTAATTATTGCGCAGGTTTATTTACCATGGGATGTTGTGTCCTTTTAATTGTTCTTACTGTATTAGGGGCGCAAGTTCTAAAGGGTGTGGATAAGAAGTTTCACAGGAGTATTATTTGGGAACGCATATTAGTAGCATGTTCTCCATCGATCGATGTACAGCTACGTACGTCTGAGCATCGATCGATGTACAGCTACGTACGTCTGAGCATCATCGATGTACAGCTACGTACGTCTGAGCATCGATCGATGTACAGCTACGTACGTCTAGC
>ENA-OQIC01000103-OQIC01000103.1-human-gut-metagenome-genome-assembly--contig:-NODE-103-length-36470-cov-5.783810_pt1 | contig 36470 bp, 40 predicted proteins | sample MGYA00242572_ERZ504736 | MGnify/ENA primary metagenome ERZ504736 (study PRJEB26092, sample SAMD00036201) | human gut metagenome | host: Homo sapiens | study: EMG produced TPA metagenomics assembly of...
GTTGGTTTGTTTTTTCCGCGAAGTACGCTAGCAACTACTGCAGAAAGACGTCCAAGAGGTACATCTGTTGCGTCAACAACGTACCATTTACGTTCAACTTGGCCTGGTTTAGCCATGAATGTTGTTTTGTTCATGAGTTCTCCTATACGAATTCGTTTTTGTTTACAAAGTGTGGATGTTCCGGTCCACGAGTTATTTGAAAGGTTCCGGGGCCTTACAAATGGGGTAAACAATACCGTTTATTATAATACCAAAAAAGTGGTACCAAGTCAACACTTACCTACCATCTTTTCTAAGTTTTTTGCGATTTTTTCTTCTTTTTCATAGAAAACGCTTAGCGGAATTTACGGGTATTTTCTGCTAAGTGAACTAAGTGGCGTAAAAAGTCATGCGTTTTTGCTTGGTAATCATAAGTCCTGCCTAAATCATAGATATAACCATTGATATAATCAACTTCTGTCTGACGTCCTTTGTTCATATCTTGGTACATTGACGGATAATGCAGAGGACTTGTTTCCGTGCTAACATACCGAATGATCTCCCATTCTTCATCACGACTATTCAGAGGAGTAATGCCAGCTAATTCGGCAACGTTATAAGCTTCATCAATTAATTGACGTCCTAGTTTTTCGGCACCTTCGTAATCAATGAATTGTCCCATACGAATTTCAAAAAGGGTGCAAATGGTATTGATGACAGATTGAACACTACTTTTGTGTAAAGTGTTCCTAAAAAATTATCAGTCAGATTTGGATTGAGGTTTGAGGATTCAAATTCAGTTATTATCTGCTTTTGAATATCATCGACCGTTCCTGATTGAGCGGCAATATTAATAGAACCAGCACCTGCTTTTCCAATAAAATCAACATTTCCTGCGTCTTTCAAGACCGTTCCAATCAGACAAGTTCCTGCTAAAACTTTTTCAGGCGCAAAATAGCGATTGATTTTCTCGATATGTCCCATGCCGTTCATTCCTGTGAAAACATATTGATTTTTGTGGAAGAAATGCTTACTTCGTTCGAGTAATTGCGACAAATTCATTTGTTTATCAAAAATGATAAAAACATCTGGTTTTCCTTGGTATTCTTCTGGTGTCTTAATGCTAATCGGAATCAGATGACAATTTTTACCATCACGTGATTGATAAACACCACCTTGTTTTCTAACCGTGTCGATTTGCTCTTCCCACGTATCAATAAAATCTACTTGAGCACCGAGGTGTTCTTTTAATAGCAGCCCAAAACGTAGTCCCATTGCACCACTTCCAAGTACAGCATAAGTCAAAGCCATGTCTTTTCCTCCTTTGATTTTAAAAATTATATCACTTCATCAGTCGAATATCGAGGAAATCAGGTATAGAATTTTCTTATGGCTAGCTATAAATAAAAAGGCTAGAACTTACGATTCTAGCCTTTCTCTATTATCTTGCTTCTTTTCCGACTGAAAAGACGGCTAATGTTCCTGGTCCTACGTGGGCAGAAATGACTGGTCCTAGTGGCATGATGAGGACATGGTCAACATCTTCATGTTCTAGTAATGATTTTTTGAGTGTTTCAGCACCTTCGATGTCATTAGCATAGGCAACAACGGCTGTGTCATGTGCTAATGATTGTGTTGCTTGGAAAACGACTTCTTTCAAGGCTTTTTTGCGGCCACGAACTTTGGTTAATGGAACTAACTTTCCAGATGGATCAATCCACAAAAGTGGCTTGATATTTGCTAAACTTCCCATAATAGCTGACGTTTTTGATAAACGTCCTCCACGCATAAGATGATAAAGGTCATCAACCAAGAAATAGGTTCTTAAACGTGGCAAAATATCAATAATCATTGCTTTGGTTTCTTCAAGAGATTTTCCTTCATCACGCGCTTGCGCTGCTAAAATAGACAAGTAACCTTCACCGCCAGCAGCAGCCAAAGTATCAACAATTTCAATAGTAGCTTGCGGGAATTCTTCCAAAACGATATCACGCGCAATCATAGAGCTTTGATACGTTCCTGAAAGAACAGATGAAAATGCCAAATAAAGCACTTTGTCCCCATTTTGAGCATGACGTCGGAAGCTTTCTTCAAATTGTCCCACATTAACTTGACTAGTGGTTGGTTTGCCACCATTTTTCATGCTTTCAAGCAATACTTCACTCGTTAAACGGTTCTCACCGACAGTTTCGTATGTTTTTCCGTCTAATTGAATGGTTAATCCTAAAATTTCAACTTCGTGAGCGTTTGCCCATTCTTCATCTAAATCAGCTGTTGAATCTGTTATTAATTTAAAAGTCATAATTCTTCCTTTACTATCAAACACTGATTTTTCTGACATTTTACCGTCAAATCAGTTTTCATTTCCAAAATAATACTTTGATAATCAAATGATTTTAAATTATTATACCAAAAAAGCTCACACTGCGCGAGCTTCTTTTTTAAAAGTCTGTTTCTGATTAAACTACATATCGTCTAGCAATTGCTTCAATTTATCCAATTGTCCGTCGTTCCAAGGGCGTAATTTGGGTGTTGTTAAATCAATATGTTGAGACATTTTATCCAAATCTGATTTGACTGTATTAACACGTTGTTCGAGTTCACGGGCCGAGACGCGTAAAGCTCCCTGCGAGAAAACTGTCCACTGCTCATTCAAATCACTGGTTGCAACTTCAACAAGATTACGGGGTGTGTTTAATTCAGCGACGGTACGTTCAATGTAAGAATCTGCAGTCTCGTCTTCTTCTGTAAAGATGACTTGAATTTTATATTGGTCATAGCGTTGACGAACTCCAGGGACATATTGCGCATCAAAAACACAGATGATGTCAAGATTTTCAAAATGAGCGTAGTTATTTAACTTACGTAGCAAGATATTTCTGGCTTCGTCTAGTTGATTTTTCTTAAACAGTTGACGTGTTTCCTGCCAAAAGGCAATCATATTATAACCATCAACTAAGAGGATTTTTTTCTTCAATTATTCTAGTCCTTTCATAGATGGCTAGCTTTTTTCGGCTTTACAAGGTTTTAGTTGATTTTATGGCGGAAGACTTCGTACATTAATACTGCCGCAGCGACGCTGGCATTTAAACTTTGCACATGACCGTTCATCGGAATGGTAATCATTTCATCAACTTGTTTTTTGACGTTTTGTGAAATGCCTTTTCCTTCGTTTCCGATGATTAATGCTAATTTACCTGAAGTATTCCATTTGTGAGATGGGGTTCCATTCATGTCTGTTCCAAATACCCAAAAGCCCTGTTCTTTTAATTTATCAAGGGTTTGGCTGAGATTTGTCACACGTGCAATCGGCACATGCTCAACGGCACCTGTTGATGTCTTGGCAACAACTGGCGTAACACCAACCGCACGGTGTTTTGGAATGATAACACCTGTCACGTTTGTTACATCAGCTGTTCGCAAGATTGAGCCAAAATTATGTGGGTCATTGAGTCCGTCCAAGATAAGAATGAGCGGATTTTCTTCCTGCGCAGCTTTATCCAAAATCATGTCCAATTCTGCATAGGCGAATTCTGAAACACGCAAAACAAATCCTTGGTGAACAGCTCCATTTGTCATATCGTTAAGTGTTTTTTTAGGCATCCAAGAAATAGATACTTTTTTCTCTGCTGCTAAGTTTTTTATCTTATCAACATTTTTTCCGCGTAAATCGTCTTGAATGTAGAGTTTATTTCCTGTATTAGCCGTCAAACTCTCCGTTACGGCATGAACACCGTAAACAATGTCATTAGTTTCATTAAATTCTCTGTTTTTCATAGTGTTATTATATCACGAAAACCAGCTCTCATGCGAGAACTGGCTGTTATTTTTATTTATAGCTAGTCTTCTATTTTCTCAATGGCTTGAATACACCAGTCGATTAGTTCTTCGAGGCGTTCGATTTGGCCAGTCATATGAAGATATCCCATGACTGCTTCAAAGCCTGTTGACATGCGATAAGTCACGACATCCGCATTTTTAGCTTTGGTGTGGCTATTTGTGTTGCGACCACGTTTATAGATGTCTTCTTCTTTTTCGGTCAATAGCCGAGCTTCTAACATAAGATTAATTAGCATAGCTTGCGCCTTAGCAGAGACATATTTGGTTGCTTTGCGGTGCAATTTGATTTGGTTTTGTTAATCCTTGAAAAATCAAGTGCTTACGAATATACATAGAATAAACCGCGTCACCTTCAAAAGCAAGGGCAATACCATTAATTAGATTGACATCTACCTTGTTAGTCACGTGTCCACCTCACACCATCTTTGGTATCAAGAAGCTTAATACCTTGTGCTGCTAATTGGTCACGAATGGCATCTGCTGTTGCGAAATCTTTATTGGCACGCGCAGCTTGACGTTTTTCAATAAGTGCTTCAATATCAGCATCCAAGACTTCTTCTTCAAACACAATACCAAATACAGCAAGCATCTTAGCAAAGGTATCTTTGACTGCTTGATTATAATTACCTGAATTAATCCATTTTGCCATATCAAAAATGACTGTAATACCATTTGCCGTATTGAAATCATCATCCATAGCTGCTTCAAAATCAGCTTTAAATTTTGCCAATTCAGCAGCATCGGCTTCTTCAGTAAGTGGCAATGTAAAAGTATTTTTCAAATATTTAAGATTAACAGAGGCGTCATGAACAGCTTTTTCAGTGAAATTCACTGGCTTGCGGTATTGTTGTGTCGCAAGGAAAAATCTTAAAACTTGTCCATCAACGTTTTTTAACATATCATGAACAGTTACAAAATTTCCAAGAGATTTTGACATTTTTTCATTATCCACATTTACAAAACCATTGTGCATCCAATAATTGGCAAATGTTTTTCCTGTTTTGGCTTCAGATTGGGCGATTTCGTTGGTATGGTGAGGAAATTCCAAGTCAGCTCCACCACCGTGAATATCAATCGTATCACCAAGAATGGTTGTCGCCATAACAGAACATTCAATATGCCAACCAGGCGTCCTTCTCCCCATGGGCTTTGCCATGAAACCTCGCCTGGTTTGGCTGATTTCCAAAGGGCAAAGTCTAAGGGATTCTCCTTGATTTCTCCTTCGCCATCAACACGACCACTAGCTCCAACTTCTAAGTCAGCAAGTGTTTTATTAGCGAGTTTTGCATAGTTTTGGCTTTTTGCAACGCGAAAATACACATCACCATTAGCTTCGTAAGCAAAACCTTTATCTACCAAAACTTTCACAAAGTCAATAATTTCATCCATATAATCAATGACACGAGGATTTTTAGTTGCTGGTTTCACACCGAGTTGTTTGACATCTTCCATGAAAGCGGCGATAAATTTATCTGAAAAAGCTTTGGTGTCCATACCAACTTCAGCAGCTCCTTTGATGATTTTGTCATCAACATCTGTGAAGTTAGAAATGTAGTTAACCTTGTAGCCTCGGTATTCAAAATAACGACGAATGGTGTCAAATGCCACAACGCTACGAGCATTTCCAATATGAATGTAGTTGTAAACCGTTGGTCCGCAGACATACATATTAACCGTATTTTCAGTAATCGGCACGAAATCTCGCAAACTTCTGGTCATTGTATCATAAATTTTAATTGTCATGTCTGTTTCTCCCCTTTTATAGTTCATTCTTAAACTATTCATATTGTCTAAATTTTTGAGGAATGCAAGCTTTAATAGCGTGATTCTTCAAGTTTAGACGTGTAATATTCACGATTTTCTTCCATGTTATGAATAGCATCCACGTCTTTCTTACCGTGGACACGAACAACTTTTGCAGGAACCCCGACAACTGTGACATCAGCAGGAACATCCGCAACTACAACGGCAGCAGCACCTACCCTAGCATTTTTCCAATTTCAATAGGACCAATGACTTGAGCGTGAGCAGAGACAAGCGCTCCTTCACGAACGGTCGGATGACGTTTTCCCACATCTTTACCTGTTCCACCAAGGTTACACCATGATAGAGCATAACTCCTTTTTCCACGATAGCTGTTTCTCCAATAACAAGCCCTGAACCGTGGTCAATAAAAACTCCTTCAGCGATTTCAGCTCCTGGGTGAATTTCAATTTGTGTCCAAAAGCGCCAAAATTGACTGTGCATACGAGCAATTAATTTAAAATCATGTTTCCACAAAAAATGCGATAAACGATGTGCAGCTAGTGCTTTAATACCGGGATACGTTAAGATAATTTCCAGAGAGCTACGAGCCGCTGGATCATTTTTCTTAACAATGTCTATGGTTTCTTTCCACCAACCCATATCTTCTCCTTTCCTTTATTCGTCTTCGTCAATTTCAGACCAATCCACTAAGATTTGTTGTCGTCAAATGGATTAATCGCAACTCCTACGGTTTCGTCAATGTCATTTTCGCCATGTCCTGGTTGGTAAATATCTGCCAAACGCCACGTTAAAACACTTCCTTGTGCTTTACGGAATGGCAAACCAAAATCGTTGTGGTTATACCATTTAGCAAAACTTTGAAGGTTTGAGAAAGCAGGCACATAGCTTTTGCCTTCTGGTGTTGACATTGTTGGAAACATGCGATTAAAACTTTTGTCATCACGTGGGTGAACAAAAGCAGGTACTAAATAATATTTATCCAAAACATCTGCGGCGAGATTTTCTTCTCCCATGAGTTTGTTTAGGATAGTTGTGTAAACATTCAAAAATTGAATCAATTCACTGCTTTTAAAAATGGTTGAATTGCCAAAATCACCTGTCTTTTTGAGGTTAAAAACAAGTCCTGTCAATCCTTTTTCAACAACTTCTCTCAAAACATCTAGCGTTGAACGTTCCACCCAATTTTGTTGTAGAGCACTAGCTTGTTCTGTTTTAAATGTTTCAAGGTCATCTTTGTCTGAAAAAACAGGTGTCACCTTTTGCCCATCAATTTCAAGAGTATAAGGCTGATCACTGGCTAAGACAGAGTTGTTATGCAAGGCATTAACAAGAGCAACACTATCTAAAAAATTGTCTGGTGCGTTAATAAAGGCACGCAAACGGATATCAAGTTCATTTGTATTTGTCATGATAAAACTCCAAAATTATAAAGAATGATCTTTAAGACAGACAATCAGTCGATTTTGTCATGCTTTTCTTTACGATCACGCAAGTGTCCACCAAATGGTGAATGTTCTTTGTATTCTTTCTCAGATCTTGGTGGACGTGGTAACAAAGCCTTCATTGAAGCATCAACGCGACCTTTATCATCAACTTTAATGACTTTAACATCGACTTCTTCACCGACTTCTAAAACATCAGAAACATTAGCCGTACGTGACCATGAAATTTCTGAAATGTGAACAAGGGCATCTGTTTTATCAAAGAGATTAACAAACGCACCGAATTTTTCAATACGAACAACTTTGGCATGGTAAACTTCACCAACTTTAGCCTCGCGAACTAAACCAGCAATGATTTCTTTTGTGCGGTCAATTGCAGCTTGGTCAGATGAATAAATAGATACATTTCCTTCATCGTCAATATCGATTTTAACACCAGTTTCTTCGATAATTTTATCAATCGTTTCGCCACCTTTACCGATGACAACTTTGATTTTATCAACGTCAATCTTGATTGTATCAATTTTTGGTGCTGTTGGAGCCAATTGAGCACGTGGTGCTGGGATAGTTGCTTCAATCAAATCAAGGATTTCAAAACGAGCTTTTTTAGCTTGAGCAAGAGCTTCTTTTAAGATTTGAGGGGTGATTCCTTCAATCTTAATATCCATTTGAAGCGCTGTAATTCCTTCACGTGTACCAGCAACTTTAAAGTCCATATCACCAAAGTGATCCTCAAGACCTTGAATGTCTGTCAAGATTGTGTAATTGCTACCGTCTGAAATTAATCCCATGGCAATACCTGCTACTGGAGCTTTGATTGGTACACCACCAGCCATAAGAGCAAGAGTACCCGCACAGATTGAAGCTTGTGAAGATGAACCATTTGATTCCAATACTTCAGCTACAAGACGGATTGCATATGGAAATTCTTCTAAGCTAGGAAGAACTTGCGCAAGAGCACGTTCACCAAGGGCACCATGACCGATTTCACGGCGACCTGGAGCGCCATAGCGTCCTGTTTCACCAACTGAATATTGTGGGAAATTGTAGTGATGTAAGAAACGTTTCTTGTATTCTGGGTCAAGACCGTCAACAATTTGTGTTTCTCCCATTGGAGCAAGGGTCAAAACTGATAATGCTTGTGTTTGTCCACGTGTGAAAAGACCTGAACCGTGAACTTTTGGTAAATAATCAATTTCAGCATCCAATGGACGAATTTCATCAACACGACGACCATCAGGACGAATTTTGTCTTCAGTAATCAAGCGACGGACTTCCGCATGTTCCATTTGTTCAAGGATTTCAGCAACGTCACGCATGATAGTTTCGTAATTTTCATCGTCAGCGTAGCGTTCTTCGTAAACAGCAATGACTTGTTCTTTCACAGCTTCTGTCGCTGCTTCACGCGCTTTTTTCTCTTCAACTTGAACTGCTTTTTGAAGGTCAGCGTTATAAGCTGCAATAATTTCAGCTTGCAATTCTGGGTCAACTTGAAGCAATTCAACCTCAGCTTTTTCTTTACCAACAGCTGCGACGATTTCTTCTTGGAAAGCAATCAGTTCACGAACAGCTTCGTGCCCTTTAAGAAGCGCTTCAAGCATGATGTCTTCTGACAATTCTTTGGCACCAGACTCAACCATATTAATGGCATCTTTTGTACCAGCCACAGTCAACTCAAGAAGTGATGCTTCTTTTTGTGCAGCTGACGGATTGATAATAAATTCACCGTCAATGTAAGCTACTTGAACGCCTGCAATAGGTCCGTTAAATGGAATATCTGAGATAGATAAAGCAAGTGAACTACCAAACATAGCCGCCATTGGCGCACTAGCATCTTCATCGTAAGAGAGAACGGTATTAATCACTTGAACTTCATTACGAAAGCCTTCTGCAAACATTGGACGAATCGGACGGTCAATCAAACGCGCTGTCAAAGTCGCATCAGTCGTTGGGCGTCCTTCACGTTTATTGAAACCACCAGGGAATTTTCCAGCTGCATACATTTTTTCTTCATAGTTAACTTGAAGTGGGAAAAAGTCACCTGTTGACATCTTCTTAGACATGACAGCTGCACTAAGAATGGTTGATTCACCATAACGTACCACAGCAGCGCCATTGGCTTGTTTAGCAACTTGACCAATCTCAACAACAAGTGGTCTGCCAGCAAAAGTTGTTTCAAAAGTTTGTTTTGACATATTTATTCCTCTGATATTTTATTTTGATACGTCCGTTTTCTACAAAAACCAGTCTGTAAAAGACTTATAAACTCGTCTTTGCATAAAACCACGTATCTCTATCATTTTATCACATTTTATGGGAAATAGCAGAGCTTGTAGCATAGTTTTTTAAGAATACTAAAAAGCAGTTGTCAGTTGACAACTACTTCTTACCAAAATATATCATTGTTTTACTTGCCAAAGAATAAATCAACGACTGCAATAACAATGATAGCTCCTAAAATCGATGGTAAAATTGCCATACCAGCTAACGATGGTCCCCAAAAGCCAAATAAACTTTGACCAACAAAAGAACCAACTAAACCAGCAAAAATATTGTAAATGCAACCCATAGACTCTCCTCTATTGGTAATTGCACCAGCCATCATCCCAATAAGCGATCCGACAATTAATGACCAAATCATAATATTCTCCTTTAAATCGTTGTCCCACTAGAAATATTTGAAAGAACTCCACTAATTATCCAAAAGACGATTAGATAAAATACCAAAACCAAAATAGCCACGACAAATAAAGCTATTCGACTCCGTTTGCTAAATCGATTCGGGCAAGTAAATCCCATTCCAAAAGAACCTAGTATCATCAGTATTAAAAAAACAATTGTTTGTTCTGCCATGAAAATAAAGGAACTTAAAAACACAATTCCGAATGCTAGTGACAAAAGCCACATATATTTCCAACGGTGACCAATTGACAAACTCAAACCAAGAAAAATCAACCCTAGCGGTCCCATTAAAATAAAACAAAATGCTAAAATTCCAAATATCATACCCTTATTGTACCATAAAAGCCTCCCAAATGGAGCTTTTATGGTATTGACTGCTAACTAAACAACTAATATTAGAACATATCAATCAAAAGTTGTTTCAATTCTGAAATGTATGGTTGACGTGGGTTTGCTGGAGTACATTGGTCATCATATGCCAAACTTGCCAAACGATCAACTGCTGCATCAAAGGCTTCTTTTGTAACACCATTAGCAGAAAGTTTTGGTTCAACGTCAACAGCATGCATCAATTTATCAATGCGATCGCAAAGTGCTTCAACTAATTCTGCATCATCTTTACCTTTAAGACCAATATAACGCGCAATATCTGCGTAATCTTTTTGAGCACGGTATTCTTCATAACGTGGGTAACTGAGCGTTTAACATTACCAGATACAGCGTTATAGCGGATAACATGTTGCATTGCGATTGAAATAGCTAAACCGTGTGGAAGTCCAAATTCACCACCTGTTTTGTGAGCAAGTGAATGGTTGATACCTAAGAAAGCATTACCAAATGCCATACCAGCAATAGCTGCTGCATAATGCATGTTTTCTTTAGCTTTTTCACCACGAAGTGTTGGGTTCTTAGGATCGTAGTTATAAGCATCTTCAAGATTTTCAATAATCAACTTGATAGCTTCAAGAGACCATGGACGTGTAAAGTCAGATGCCATAACTGATACGTAAGATTCAAGAGCATGTGACAAAGCATCTAATCCTGACCAAGCTGCTGTACGTTTTGGCACAGTCATAACAAATTCTGGATCAACAATAGCAACTTGTGGTACCAATTCATAATCAGCAAGTGGGTATTTCACGTGTGTATAATCATCAGTAATAACCGCAAATGGTGTCACCTCAGCACCTGTACCAGATGTGGTTGGGATACAGAAAAGGCGTGTTGTTGTTTGATGTTTGAATTTCACAATACGTTTACGAATATCAATGAATTTTTGTTGCAATTCAAGGAAAAATTCGCTAACAGCATCATAACTATCAAGGAATTCATCACCACGGTCAAGATAAACTTCATAAATTAAACGTGCAATTTTAGATGCATCAATAGCAGAGCCACCACCAATTGCAATGACTGTATCTGGTTTGAAATCACGCATTTGTTTTGCAATTTCGATTGTTTGTCCAAGAGTTGGGTCTGGTTTGATTGTTCCGTAAATTGATGTTGCGACTTTTTCATCACGCAATGCCAATTGAGCAAGGACAGTGTCAACAAATCCAAATTGAACCATACCTGGGTCTGCTACAATTAAAGCACGTTGCATTGGTTCATATTCATCTTGCAAATATGAGATAGCATTCTTTTCGTAGTAAGTTTTTTCTGGTAAGCGAATCCATTGTGGACGGTTACGACGTTTCGCAACAGTCTTGATATTTAAGAGATCGCCAGTTGAAAGATTGTGTGACAATGAATTTTTCCCCCATGATCCTGTTCCAAGTGTTAAGCTGGCTTTAAGTGCGTCTGTATAGACATCACCGATACCTCCGACTGAATCTGGTTGGTTAACCAAGACACGTGATGCTTTCACGGCATCGCCATATGTTGCTACAAATGGATCTGCTTGTGAACCAATTTGGATACCGGCATTGTGTCCTGCACCTTGATAATCAAGAAGCGCTTCAACAATTTCGATACCTTCTTCACGATCTTTAGCTTTGTACACTGAAAGGAGTGGAGACAATTTTTCTGATGATAGTTTTTCACCGATGTTTTGCTTGTCAAGTTCAAACAAGAGAACGTCCTTGCCTTCTGGCAATTTCACACCAGCTTGTTCACAAATCCAAGTTGCTGGCATTCCGGCAACAGGACCGTTTACACCATGGTTGTCATTGAAAACAAAGTCTTCAATTTTCTTGTAGTCCTTCTTAGGTACTAAGTAAGCACCTTTATCTTGCATTTTTTGCAACCATTCCTTGTAAATTGGCGCTTCAACGACTGCTGAATTTTCAGTCGCACAAATCATACCATTATCAAAGCGTTTTGATAACAGCAAGTCTTCCACAGCGCGGTCAATATGAGCAGTTGCATCAACATAGATAGCACCATTACCTGCACCAACACCCATTGATGGGTTACCTGATTTAAGGGCTGCATTTACCATACCAGGTCCACCAGTTGCCAAAATAGAAGCAATTTTCTTGTTTTGGATAAGGGCTGTTGTGTTAGCGATTGATGGGGTTTCAATCCATTGGACAATATTTTCCGGAGCACCAGCTTTCACCGCAGCATCGTAAAGAATTTTTGCTGCATGAGCTGAACATTTTTGTGCTTGTGGGTGGAATGCAAAAACAATGGCATTACGTGTTTTCAACGCCACCAAAATTTTAAACATTGTTGTTGATGTTGGGTTTGTTGTTGGGACAATACCTGCTAAAACACCGAGAGGGGCTGCAATTTGAATACTTCCAGAAACCCTATCTTCACCAATGATGCCAACTGTTTTTTCATTTTTGATGCGTTCATAAACGTATTCTGTTGCGAAGTGGTTTTTAGTATCTTTATCCTCAACGACACCACGACCAGTTTCGGCATGTGCTTCTTTTGCCAATTCTAGCGAAGCTTCAGAACCTGCGAGAGCCATAGCTGCTACAATTTTATCAACTTGTTCTTGTGAATAAGTTGCATAAACGCGCTCAGCTTCAAGAGCTTTATCGACAAGAGCCCCTGTGTACTGCTGAGCTACTTCTTCAGCGCTCAACTCGTTATTCTTTACATCTGCATTTGTTGCTTTAGCCATTAAGAAAACCTCCATATAAGTACCCTTAAAATAAGTGCCTCAATTTTTAAGAAGAACAATGAATGAATGACACCAAGATAAAAACAAAGCCTGTATAGTCGTCTAAAACCTCAACAGAGGTCAAAAAACTCTCTTCACTACACAAAATCAAAGGTTAAGTTCTTCAACTATCAATCATTGTGATATTCTTCACCAACTATATTAAACTTTTTTCAAAAAAAGTCAAGTATTTTTTGTAAGCTTTTTCATTTTTATTATAAAAGCATTGTAAGGGAATACAAATAAAACGCCACAAACCTTATTCCATTAATTTTTTTATCACTTTTGACACGATTATCTCATTTTATTTAATCATCTCAAGGTTATTATTGTTTGTTTTCATCTTTTGTGAAATTTACCATTTTAAAGGAGAAATCATTTTGGAAAATACAAAAAAGCCCCTTGGAAAAATCCAAGAAGCTTTTAGTTGACTTGGGCGTCTGATTAACGACGAAGTCCGAGTGATGCGATCAATTCGCGGTAACGGTTAACATCTGTGCGGCGAAGGTATGCCAACAAGTTACGACGGTGACCGATTTTTTTCATCAATCCACGGTAAGTTGCGTGGTCTTTTTTGTGTTGTTTAATGTGCTCGTTAAGATGGTTGATTTCCCAAGTAAGAACAGCTACTTGAACTTCAACTGAACCTGTGTCACCTTCGTGACGCGCGTATTGAGCAATGATTTCATTTTTTTTCTCTTTTGAGATTGCCATAATATTTTTCTCCTTTATATTGCTTCATCCGAGTCGTAGGTTTTTGGCGTCTCCTACAACCAAGAAAAAGTTACTTGTCATACGACAGTCCTTATTGTAGCAGATTACTGCTGCTTTTGTCAAAGGTTTTTAATGTTTTTAGCTAAGGTCATCTAAAAGTTGTTTGGAAGTCATCTGTTTGAAAAACTTTTTTTCAAAAATTTATCAAGAACGTCAGAAAAAATGACAAGAACATTCTAAACAACGCTCAGCTATTTTCATCTTTTCCAAAATCAACTATACTGAAATCAAACAACAAGAAAGTGAGAACTCTTATGACAAAATCTTTAATTATCATGGATATTGACGGAACATTAACAAACAGCGAGAAAAAAATCACTCCTAAAACAAAAGAAGCTCTTTTAGCCGCTCAAGAACAAGGAGCACGTCTCATCTTGGCTTCTGGTCGTCCTGTAAGTGGTATGCAGGATTTTGCTAAAGAATTAGCAATGGACAAGCACCACGGGCTTTTAGTGGCTTATAATGGCGCTGTGGTAGTGGATTGTGAATCTGGCGATATTCTTTTCAATCAAGCCATGACAGTTGAAGAAGGACAAGCAGTTCTTGAACACGCGAAACAATTTGATGTCATCCCAATGATTAGCAAAGGGGATTATATGTACGTCAACGACGTCTATAACAACATGGTTCATTGGGAGAAAAAGAATCTAGACATTAATATCATTGAATACGAAGCACGTGGCGGTAAATATTTGCTAGCTGAAAAGCGTGATTTGGCTGCCTTTGCTGATTTCCCGCTCAATAAAATCTTATTGGCTGGCAGTAGCGATTATCTTGCTACACATTACAAAGAAATTGCTGCACCATTTGAAGGCAAACTCAGTTCAATGTTTACGGCAGATTTTTATTATGAATTTACTGCTCAAGGAATCGACAAGGCAAAAGCCTTGGATACTGTTTTAGCACCGCTTGGTTATCAACCAGAGGATATGATTGCTTTTGGTGACGGACAAAACGATGCTAGTATGCTGACTTATTCTGGAACTGCGGTAGCAATGGCAAACGCTGTGCAAGAATTGAAAGATATTGCCGATATTATTACCCTTCTAACGACGAGGACGGTATCGCTGAAACGTTACGAGATTACTTTACCATTTGATTAAACGGGAGATAGAAATGATAAAAATTGAACACATCGGTGTTTGGGTACGTGATTTAGAAACGATGAAAGAGTTTTTTGCTAAATACTTTCAAACAACGGCATCCAAACGCTATCACAATCCACGAACAGGTTTTTCTTCCTACTTTTTAAGCTTCCCTGACAATGCTGCTCGATTGGAATTGTGTCATCGCGAGGACATTTCTGAAGGCGTTGATGAGAGTCTTGGCTTTGCTCATTTAGCCATTTCACTTGGTAATAAAGAAACCGTTGATCAGTTAACGGCACAGCTTGAAAACGATGGCTATCATGTTTTAGGTCAACCCCGAACAACTGGTGACGGTTACTACGAATCCGTCATTTGTGACCCCGAAGGGAATCGTTTAGAATTGACCGTTTAATAGACTTTGCTATGGGCAGATTACCTATCCAGCATTTGCGAATCTCACCTATAGCAAACAAAAAAGCTTGGGCTAAATCCTAGTCAGATAGGGATTAGGAGTAGTTACCAAGTTTTTATTCTTTTTCGTTTTGGTCATTCGCTCGTAAGCTTCCAATTTGAATGCCAAATTTTGGTCGTAATTTAATTGGAAATACAAAGAGTACAAACTATCTAACAAATAAAGTAAGGTCATTCGTGTCGAAAATGACGACATCTTATTGTAGTGATTTTCAGAAGAAGCCATGTAAATAATATCGTCAGCATAAGCTGTCAAGGGATTTCCTTGTGTTGATGTCAAGAGAATAATAGGTACCTGATTTTTCTTCAATATCTTGCAAAAGGCCTCCATTGAAGAGCCACGACCACCAAACGAAATCACGAAAGCCAAGTGACTACTATCGCTGTTTGTCGCTGTCAAACTCTTGATATAGTCGTCTTTTGGTACCGTCACCAGCTGATTAATCTCCTGCATTTGAAATTGAAAATTCTCCGCAAAATACAAATTCGCTGATGAAGTATAAATGTCGATGATGTTTGCTTTTGACATTTTTTCAACGGCAGAAACCAACGTTTCTGGGTCTGCTAAACCCAAGGTATCCTCGATTGTTCGCTCATAAACCTCTTTTAACCGCAACATCACTTCATAGTGCGTATCCGTTTCTAAAATTGGAAAATCAATATCTGAGACTTGGTGATTTTGACCTTGTTGGAGATCTGTTCGCAAAAGTAATTTCAAGTCATTGACCCCACGCAATCCCAGCTTATTAATCAAGCGGTAAATGGTCGAAACAGAAATAAAAAGTTTATCTGAGACTTCCTTTGGTTTTAAACCAATAAATTCTTCTGGATTTTCTTTTAAATAATCTACTAAAATCTGTTCTGTTGGTGTTAGGTGTTCTAGTAATTGTAACCTTTGTATCATTTTCATAGGTTTATTGTATCATTTTTGACTTAAAAAGCGTGTTTTAAACATCAAGATAAGGCTGATTATTAGGCTAATAATAGCATAAATCACAAAGGCAAAACCAGGTTGTGGATTGATTTTTGAAAAAAGACTGAGGACAATGCTGCGCTAGCTCCGCCAAAATTACAAAATAACAGAACCAAAGTTGTCGCATGTCCAATCAATTGTGGCGATATTTTATTTGACACATTGCTAAAGACGCTTGTAACCACAATGCTGTACCAGAACCCTGAAAGCATTGTTCCGATAAGCATTAACCAGAGATTGTGTGCCACACCAAGCATAAACAACCCAAGAGCAAATGGAAGCAAGGAAACAATTATCAGCTGTTTCTTAAATCGTGCTAATAAGCCTTCAAAGCAAATACCAGAGAGAATTCCCATTAACATCATGCCGCTCAAAATTAAACTAGCTTGGCGTGGACTTCCAAGGTGCAGTTGGTCAACGATAACTGGAATTCTAAGGCTATTAGCACTATTAATATTAATCACAAATCCTGCCAATAAAGACAATCCGACAATATACACAATATCTTTTTTCGTAAATTTAGCTGATGTTTTTTGGCTAGCCACTTCCGCTACAACGGCTCGTTTTGGAGCAAACAGCAAATAAAACAGTAAAATAGGTAAGGCAAAAAGATAAACGATAAACGCCCATGACCATCCAAACGGCACTAAAAAGCCTACCAGAGCTGTTAAAAAAGCATTGCCTAACACTTCAAACGACCCACGAAAGCCAAGCATTTGTGCGCGCTCATTTCCTTGGTAATTTTCGCTAATGATACTAATCGCACGCGCGTTAATCAGACCAATTCCCATTCCTAGAAGCACACGTGAGACAACAACCAACGCATACGTTTTGCCAACAACAGGCAAACTTCCACCAAATGCAATGAATGACAGCCCTAAAATGATACTGCTGCGTTCTGACAGAAAACGGTCCAAGAATGGATTTATCACCAACATTCCCATAATGGCAAAAGAGGAAATGGAAAACAGCATTTCAACCTGACTTGCAGCATAGCCTTGTTGCTGAAAAGTTGAAATCATTTGCGGCAGAGCTGTTGACGTCGAAAAGGTCGAAACCAACATAAGAGACAGCGACAAAAGACTAAGTTTCTCCAAAAGTGCTTTCATACGAACTCCTTACTTGTTTTTTTCATCAAATCAAGTATAATCAAAGTTAACGCATAAAAATATGACTTTTGTCACAATTAAAAGGAGATATACGTGTCATTAGAAGCCTATATTAAAGAATATCAGCTAGAAAAAATCTTCCCTACTCATTATTTTGATAAATTGCAAGTCTTGCAACTATCTGCTGGGGATGCCATTTGTCATCAAGCGAATCATTAACAGCACTCTCTTACTTTGCCAATGGAAAACTCAAAATCGTTCGCCGACTTTTTAACGGAAAAGAACACATTCTTGACATTAAAGAAAAGCCAACCTTAATTGGTGATATCGAGTTATTAACAGACCAGCTTGTCGTATCATCTGTCATCGCTCTTGAGGATACTCTCATTATCCAATTACCTTTAGCTGGTATTCGTGAACAATTGCTTTCTGACAATGCCCTACTTTTAAACTTGAGCAAGGGCTTAGCACAATCTCTCTACGAGCAAAATATTCGCGCATCAACGAATTTAAATTACACATTGAAAGAACGCCTAGCAACGCATATCTTGGCTATCGAGGAAAAAGGTGTTTTCAAATTAGAATTGACAAGCCTTGCTGATTCATTTAGCGTCAGCTACCGTCATTTACTGCGTGTCATTCATGAACTGATTGATACAGGAATCATTGAAAAACGCAGACCCTATTATTACATCAAAGACATGACACAATTGATTGACCTAAAAATCACTAATTAAGCCTTTAACTTTCTCGTTCCGCATTTTTGTGCTATATTGTTATTATAGAATAAATTGAGGAGAAAATATGTCAGTTATTGAAAAATTAGCAAAACCAAGTCATTTAATCAATATGGATGACATCATTCGTGAAGGCAATCCGACACTTCGTGCGGTTGCCGAAGAAGTAACGTTTCCTTTGTCTGATGAAGAAATTATTCTAGGCGAAAAAATGTTGCAATTCTTGAAAAACTCACAAGACCCTGTGACAGCTGAAAAAATGGGCTTGCGTGGTGGTGTTGGTCTAGCAGCCCCACAATTAGACATTTCAAAACGCATCATTGCTGTTCTCGTTCCAAATCCTGAGGACAAAGACGGTAATCCACCAAAAGATGCTTATAGCTTACAAGAAGTCATGTACAATCCAAAAGTTGTGGCACATTCTGTTCAAGATGCTGCGCTTGCTGATGGTGAGGGATGCTTGTCTGTTGACCGTGTTGTCGAAGGCTATGTGGTTCGTCACTCGCGTGTAACCGTTGATTACTTTGATAAAAATGGTGAAAAACATCGCATTAAACTCAAAGGTTATAATTCAATCGTCGTTCAACACGAAATCGACCACACCAACGGTATCATGTTCTACGATCGAATCGATGAGAAAAATCCATTTGCCATTAAAAAAGGTATGCTAATTATCGAATAAAACAAAAAGCTCATTGTCTTTCGCAGAAATTGACAATGAGCTTTTTTGTGGCTAAGGTGAGCTTAAATACCATTTTAGCAAAACCATTCGTAATAAAAAAACATCTTCGCTTAAAAGTATATATTTATTTTTGAATATGAGATTTTTGGGGACATAAATTTCATATTTGAGAATATCGTAAATCACACCTTCATTGTGATAGAGTTAGCTTATTAGTATTAGCAATAAATAATACTATTCAAACAGAGAAAGCTCTTGAGGAGAAAAGTTTATGGTGAACATAATCAAATGTTACTCTTGTCCCTTGCTTTGACGGCAATGAGTTGGTTGTCACTTAACCTGATTAGCTTGCTAAGTCGCATAGGTACCCATGGTATTATCTCTAGCGCTGTCACCATAATCGGTGTTATCGCTGGCATTGGTGGCTTTGTCTCTGGAATCGTGGCAATTGTGTTGTTCCTTATCGGGCAAAAAACAACACTACTCTCCATTAATTAATAATTTGATATAGAATATAGTTGTTAATATCATCAATTTGATATTTCGATGTATCCCCAATATAAAAAAGCTCATTATCAACTATTACGGCTGACAATGAGCTTTTTATATGACTTGACTTAGTCGATTGCTGATAGAAGGGCTTGAGCTTGTTTGTCAAGGTTTGCAAGAACTTCTTCTGTTGGAACGAACACACCATCTGCCCAAGCTGAATCATTTACGCGTGTCGTTGTGATTTCATCGACAAATTGTGTACGAATGAATGGAAGCAAGGCACGATAGCTTTCTGCTACTTGTTCGTGACCACCATTAGCAAGAATAGAAACCGTAGTTACTTTTTCGTTTATTGCTGATGGACCTGTTGGATCTGAAAGATCAATAGCACGTGACAACCAGTCTAGCAAGTTTTTCATAGAACCTGGGATAGCAAAGTTGTAAACAGGTGAGAAAATCCAGATAGCATCAGCTTCTGAAACAGCTTGACGAGCTGCCTGAACAGCTGCTGGAATATTAGCTTCTAAATCTTGTGAAAAGACTGGTACTTGTGACCAATCAAGATAGCTAATCTCTGCTTTTCCTTCAAGCACTTTTTCAGCATTTTTAGCGAATTGAGCATTGAATGAACCGCTACGTAATGAGCCAACAACAAATAGAACTTTTTTCATATTAGTCTCCTTAAAAAGGTTATTTATTTAGTAATGATTAATTTTAAAGAAATCAAAGTATCATTTATCACTAAATAGTGCTTTTTATATGCTGCCATTTTACACTTTATTTTTGATTTTGTAAATTATTTTGCTCACAAGGTTTAAATTTTTTCAAAAGTCGAATGAGTTCTGCTTGTTCGTCCTCTGTTAGCACTGAAAAAGTTTCCTCAATTTTAGCAATATGAAGCGGTAGAGCGTGTTCAATGACCTGGCATCCTTGCTCTGTTAATCCAACTAGATAGGCTCGTTTATCGTGAGGGCAAGTGGTACGTGTCACCCAACCTTTTTTCTCCATATTTCTGATGACAACCGTCATATTGCCAGAAGTTGCCAACATACTGTCTAGTAGTTCTGCGATTTTCATCGGTCCTTTGGCATAAAGAACATCTAAAACACCAAATTGAGTCGGTGTCAAATGGTCAACTTTAAACGACTCTGATACTCTAGCATCAATCGTGCGAAAAGCTTTTCGCATCACAACCATTGATTTTACAGCATTATTTTTGAAATTCGCCATTTCGTCTCCTTAAAAATTCCCCTTTATAAATGTCATAAGAAAACGAACAAACCACGTCCGTTTTTCTGAAAGCAATTTGTTCGTTTCTATCCTAGTTAAGTTTCTATCTTAAAAGAAATCATCAAATAGACTTAATTGGTTATCTTCTGGCATATTGCGAGGATTCCCATTTCGTCCATTTTTTCAACTAATGTGGCTGAAACGCCACCACGTTTGCGGAGTTCCATTTTTGAGAGGAATTCTCCTTCTGTACGTGCTTTAACAATTTGCTTAGCAACGTTTTCACCAAGACCGTCCATCGCTACGAACGGTGGAATAAGCATATCACCGTCGATGATAAACTCGATTGCATCACTACGGTAAAGGTCAAGCTGACCAAATTTATAACCACGTTCGAGCATTTCATTGACAATTTCAAGTGTGGTGTATAAATCAATTTCAACATTTGAAGCTTCGTTATTCTTACGCTTATTAGAAATATCAGCCATGCGTTCTTTCACCGCATCAAGCCCAGCACTCATTGTCTTAATGTCAAAGGCCTTAGCACGGATTGAGAAATAAGCACAATAGTAGTAAATCGGATAATGTACTTTAAAGTAAGCTACACGAAGCGCCATTAAAACATAGGCTGCCGCATGGGCTTTGGGGAACATGTACTTGATTTTACCACAGGATTCAATGTACCAGTCGGGCACATTATTTTCTCGCATAGCTTCAATGTATCCATTACGTTCCTCATCAGAGATTTTAAGCCACATTCCCTTACGCACACGTTCCATAATGGTAAAAGCCATTTTTGGCTCCAAACCTGCGTGCATGAGGTAAACCATGATGTCGTCACGACAACCGATAACGGTTTTCAGCGTAGCAATTCCTTCCTTAATCAAGTCTTGAGCATTTCCTAGCCAAACGTCGGTACCATGAGAAAGCCCTGATAACTGGAGCAATTCGGCAAATGTTGTTGGGTGAGTTTCTTCAACCATACCACGAACAAAGTTTGTCCCAAATTCTGGAATACCAAGCATTCCTGTCGGCGTTCCGATTTGTTCAGGGGTGACACCAAGCACTTCTGTGCCTGAGAAAAGCGCCATAACGTCTGGGTCATCAGCTGGAATATCCTTAGGATCGATACCAGATAAATCCTGCAATTTACGAATCATGGTCGGATCATCATGACCGAGAATATCAAGTTTCAAGACGTTTTCATCGATATCGTGGAAGTTAAAGTGAGTGGTTTGCCATTCTGCTGATAAATCGTCCGCTGGGTATTGAACAGGGGTAAAATCATACACATCCATGTAGTTTGGAATAACAACGATACCACCTGGGTGTTGTCCAGTCGTACGTTTAACGCCAGCTGCACCTTGTGCCAAGCGTTCCACTTCTGCTTCTGGATAGAATTTGCCATAATCACGCTCGTAACCTTTAACAAATCCGTAAGCAGTACGGTCTGCCACCGTGCCTACGGTTCCAGCACGAAAGGCGTATTGTTCACCAAAAATATCACGAACGTCCAAGTGAGCTGACGGTTGGTCATCACCAGAGAAGTTCAAATCGATATCGGGAACCTTATCGCCATCAAAACCAAGGAAGGTTTCAAACGGAATATCGTGTCCATCTTTCTTGTAACGTGTGCCACATTCTGGGCAATCCTTGTCAGGCAAATCATAACCAGAACCGACAGAACCATCGGTGATGAATTCTGAATGCTGACAATTTGGACAGACATAATGTGGTGGCATTGGGTTAACTTCGGTAATCCCAATCATGGTTGCCACAAAACTTGACCCAACCGAACCACGCGAACCAACCAAGTAACCACGGTCGTTGGAACGAATTACCAACATCTGCGAAGCCAAGTAAATCACGGCAAATCCATTACCCAAAATTGACGTTAATTCTTTTTCAATACGTAAATCGATGATATCAGGAAGTGGATTACCATAGATTTCAAAGGCTCTTTGATAGGTCATTTCAGCGACACGTTCTTCTGATTTTTCAAGGAAAGGTGTGTACAAGTCTTTCTTAACAACCTCGACTTCCTCGAAACGGTCAGCAAAATCATTGGTATTCTTAACAACAATTTGATACGCGACATCTTCGCCAAGAAAGGCAAATTCATCTAACATTTCATTGGTTGTACGGAAATGCGCTTTTGGTAACGGAGCAGGTTGGGCATTTTCACCACGACCAATCGGACGGTTAATCGGTGCCCCTTGCCCTAAACTACGGACAATGATTTCACGGTAAATCTCATCTTCGGGCTCGATATAATGGACATTCCCAGTCGCCAAAACAGGCTTGTTCAGACGACATCCAACCTCAAGCAAATCTCGGATGACTTGTCGAATACCTTCTTCATCTTTGATTGTTCCTTGCGCCAATAGCGGAGCGTAAAGCGCTGGTGGCATAACTTCGATGAAATCATAATATTTTGCTACTTTAACCGCAGCATCTACCCCTGAAGATAAGACCGCATCAAAAACTTCGCCCTCTGAGCAGGCTGTTCCTAGCAAAAGCCCTTCACGGTGAGCGTCAAGAACCGTTCTTGGAATGCGAGCTACACCTTCAAAATATTTGACATTAGAAAGGCTGACGAGTTTGAAAATATTTTTCAAACCTGTTTGGTTTTGAACATAAATCGTCGCGTGTTTGACACGTGCTTTCTTGTAAGAATCCTCAGCAACTAATTTCGTATTCAAATCCATCATGTTAGCTAAACTGTGGTTTTCACGTGCTTCTTTCAGGAAAATAAAGAGCAAGCGCCCCGTTGCTTCCGCATCATAGTTCGCCATATGATGGTGTTCTAGCGAAACTTGGAAACGTTTGGTCAATGGTCCCAAACCATGACGTTTGTATTCTGGATAGAGATTTCGAGCAAATTCCAAGGTATCAATGACAGGTTGTGTAATAATTGGCATGCCATGACGTTCATAATTGGCATTCATAAAGCCAACGTCAAAGGTTGCATTGTGGGCAACTAGCACAGTATCCTGACAAAAATCTTGGAACATTTGAAGGACTTCTTCAATCGGTTTAGCATTGCGAACATGATTATCCGTAATACCAGTCAATTCCGTTGTAAAAGCTGATAAATGATGACCTGGGTTGATGAACTCATCAAACTGCTCAACAATATTTCCCTTGTACATTTTTGAAGCCGCAATCTGAATCAAGTCATTATTGACCGCAGAAAGCCCAGTCGTTTCCACGTCAAATACGACGTAGGTAGCTTCGTTTAACTCAATATCTTGAGGATTGTAGGCAATCGGCACTTTGTCCTCAACGATATTAGCCTCTAAACCAAAAATCGCCTTAATACCATTTTTACGTGCTCTGTGATAACCGTGTGGGAAACTTTGCACATTTCCGTGGTCAGTAATAGCAACAGCCTTGTGCCCCCACTTCGCCGCTGTATCAATTAATTCTTCAACCGTTGGCAAAGCATCCATGGTTGACATATTCGTATGGGCATGGAATTCCACACGTTTTTGACCTTCTGGCATTAAATCCTTGCGGTCATGATGAACAATCTCTTTGACATCTTGTACATTCATGGTCAATGCATGGGTGAAATTATTATTTTCAACATTCCCACGAACTCGAAGCCATGCCCCTTTGGCGATCATATCGTATTTTTTCAACTCATCATCATCTTTTGCCCATTTCTGCATGGCAAAACTTGATGTGTAGTCAGTCATTTTAAAATTAATAATGTGACGTCCTGTACGAGTTGTTTTCTTCTCAACGTCAAAAACCATCCCCTCAAAAACAATTTGGTTTTCTTCTGTTGTGACTTCAACCATTGGTGTGATTTCGGCATTTTCAAAACCTGCACGGCGCTGTTTGGCACGTTCTTTAAAATCAAATTTAATTTTTGGTGTTTCTTCATCTGGAGGCATAGAGGCTTCCAAAGATTTAACCGCCTCACGATTTTCTTGCACCGCTTTTTCCACCATAGCTTCGCGATTTGACGTAAAATCTTCTCGTAATGCTTGCGTCATCGCTTCATCAGAAATCATGTCTATGGTAAGCTTGCCAAAACCAAACGCTTCAAACTGACGCGCTAGATTAGGTAGATGATTTTTGCGAAAATGGTCATTATTAACAAATGCTGGTGCTTCAATCAATAATTTGGTACCATCATAAGAAACCTTCAATTTGCTAAAAGAAGCCTTGAAACTGGTGCTATCACACGGAGCATGCTCAAAAGCTTCTTCATAGTAGGTTTGCAATAAAGGTTGTGAAAAATCGACAGTTTCTGCCTGAATATCAAAAGTCACTCTGATATCCGCTTGTTTAAAAGTGTTCACCAATCGATAAGACAATTCACGATAGATTTCAATTGGCAAAATTTCCGCAAATGAAAAATGGAACTCCCAGAGGCGAGATACAGAATGTACCTTAACTTCACGAATATCTGCAGATGAAAAAGCAGAAGATTGTCGCATGTCAAGCGGCATATCGATTTGCTCCATCAATTTTTTAAATAATTCTGACATAATGCGTAAACTACCTCAATTCCAAAAACTAAATTTATCTACTAAGCAAAATACACCTCTTGGTTACCCTATTTTGCCTTCTTTTCTAGTTACGTTATCTCTTAATTTTACCACAAATGAAATCTTTTTTCGACACAAAAGAAAAAGGTCAGAACTGACTGCCTGACCTTGTTATCATTAATTTTCTTTTGTCAAAATTTCAAGAGTTTCGATAAGGTTTTCTGCGTTAACTTCGATAGTATCGCCAGTTGCTTTAATTTTCACTTCAACGATACCGTCAGCAGCTTTCTTACCCACTGTGACACGAATTGGGAGACCGATAAGGTCGCTGTCTGAGAATTTAGAGCCGACACGTTCGTTACGGTCGTCAACCAAGACTTCGTAACCTTTAGCAACCAATTCAGCTTCAACTTTCGCTGTCAAAGCTTGTGCTTCTTCATCTTTCACATTGACAGTGATGACGTGTACATCAAACGGTGCCAATTCTTTAGGGAAGTTGATACCCCATGCAAAGCGGTAAGCGCCTTTGGTGTTTAGAAACAAAGAGACGGGCATGTTGTTCAATAACAGCTGACAAGATACGGCTAACACCGATACCATAGCATCCCATAATAATTGGAATAGCACGTCCATTTTGGTCAAGGATTGTTGCTCCCATGCTTTCTGAATAGCGAGTACCGAGTTTGAAGATGTGTCCAATTTCGATACCACGAGCAAATTTAAGAACACCTTTACCGTCTGGTGAGATTTCACCTTCTTTAACTTCACGAATATCAACGTATTCCGCTTCAAAATCACGTCCTGGGTTAACACCTGTCAAGTGATAGCCGTTTTCGTTTGCGCCAACAACTGCATTGGCAACATCTTGCACTTTGCGGTCAGCAACGATGCGGACATTTTCAGGAAGGTTAACTGGTCCAAGTGAACCAAAGTTAGCACCAAAGACTTCAACAGCTTCTTCTTCGCTTGCAGGTTCAAGGAAATCAGCTCCAAGATAGTTTTTCAATTTAACATCATTGACTTGGTCGTTTCCGACAAGAAGAGCAACTACTGGTTCATTATCAGCAACGAAGAAAAGTGTTTTGATTGTTTGTTCTTCGTCAACTTTCAAGAATGCAGCAACATCATCAATTGATTTGCAATCTGGTGTTTCCACACGTTTGACATCTTCTTGAGCGACAACTTTTGTTGTTGGTTTATATTCATTGCTTGCCATTTCAAGGTTAGCAGCGTAGCTTGATTCTGTTGAGTAAGCAATGGTATCTTCACCTGAAACCAACCATGATGCCAATTCTTTTTTGATATCTTCTAAAACATCAGCTGGAATTTCATCAATTGAAGCGATTGATTTATCAAGAACCAACCAACGGTCAAGGTCTGTACGGTCTGGAGTGATAGCCATAAACTCTTGAGAATCTTTACCACCCATGGCACCACCGTCACCAATGATACCTTTGAAATCAAGACCAGCACGTGTGAAGATAGCTTCATATGCTTTACGGTAATCTTCGTAAGTTGTGTCCAATCCTTCGTAGTCAGCGTGGAAACTATAACCATCTTTCATGATAAATTCACGTGTACGAAGAAGTCCATTACGAGGACGTTTTTCATCGCGATATTTAGATTGGATTTGGTAAAGGTTCAATGGCAATTGTTTGTATGATTTTACCGCATCACGGACAAGACTTGTGAATGTTTCTTCGTGTGTTGGACCAAGAATGAAGTCTGATTTATCACGGTTTTTAAGTTTATAAAGGTCTTCACCATAAGTTTCGTAACGACCTGATTCACGCCAAAGATCAGCATTCAAAAGTGCTGGGGCAAGCATTTCAACCGCACCAATTTTTTCAAATTCTTCACGCATGATTGCTTTGAATTTTTCAATCGTACGGTTAGCAAGTGGCAAGTAAGCGTAAATACCTGCTGAGACTTGGCGAACGTAACCAGCACGTACCATAAGGGCATGACTGGATAACTTGGGCATCGCTTGGCATTTCGCGAGCGTAGGATAAGCATTTGTGATTGTTTCATAACAAAATATAACGGTCAAATCATGAAAATAAGTAAGCTCTTCAATCAAACAAGTAGCTCACTTATCTTCTTTTTATAAAAGGCCGTATAAATTCCTTTCTAAAAAATAGGTTTTATTTATAAATTATTGTACTACATCATTTAGGCGTAATCAGATATATCTAAAAGAAAACTCGTATAATATCGTTCCAAGTGACAGCAATCATCAAAACAAGCATGATAACAACGCCAACTAGGGTGATGTAAGTTTCGGTTTCTTGTTTAAGCGGTTTACGACGAACAATTTCGATAAGGTTCATCAAAATTTTTCCACCGTCCAAGGCTGGAATCGGAATCAAATTCACAATTCCTAAGTTCATTGACAATAGCGCCAATAAATAAAGAACTGAAGTCAATCCATTTGAAGCAGCTTGACTTGAAGCTTGATACATGGCAACAGGACCACCTAATTTATCCAAACTAAAGTTTGAAATCAAGCCTTTCAAAGCTGTCAGAATAGCTGTCGCGCTTTGCCAAGCCATTTGGAAGCCACCAGTGACCTTGTCCCAGAAACCTGTTTTCAATACTCGAGTGACACCGATATAGTAACTTCCATTATTTTCTTGTGGTGTTATATCCAGCGTTTCAGTCTTTCCTGAGCTGGTTTCAACGGTTACGGAAATCGTATCACCACTTGAAATATTTTCAGTTACTTTTGTGACAGCCTCCGTCAAATCAGACCAATTAGAGATGTCATAATTTTCGATGGATAAGACACGGTCACCACTTTCAACACCAGCTGCCTGCATGGCACCACCGTCAGTTACTTGAATAACATTCGTTGACGTATCTTGAACACCACCTTGCATGAAAACAAGAAGGATAAAGACAATTGTTCCCAAAATAAAGTTATTCAACGGACCAGCAAAGTTTGTGATTAAACGTCCCCAAACTGTTGCATTTTGATATTGTACATCTAGCGGTGCAATACGGATTTCTGTACCATCTTCCTCGACAATAGTCGCATCATGGTCAACAGAATAGGTTTTCGTTTCATCAAGCACTAGACCTGTGATTTCCAACTTATCCTCTAAATCATAAGCTGTGACATTCATCGGAAGAGCGGTGTTGTCCAACTGCTTTTGTGATAAATTAATACGTGTCACTAAACCGTCTTGATTTAGTGTCAAACTGGCAGGCGTTCCAGTCTTGATTTCCGTCGTATCATCACCCCAACCAGCCATGCGTACATAGCCACCCAGAGGTAGGATACGAATTGTATAAGCGGTACCCTCTTTATCAATATGCGAAAAGATTTTCGGGCCCATTCCGATAGAAAATTCTCGTACTAAGATGCCAGACTTTTTAGCAAAGTAAAGGTGCCCAAATTCATGGACAATAACTAAAATTCCAAAAACGATAATAAAGGTTAAAATTCCGAGCATTTTACTCCTTTCTGTACCAGTAAATTTGATAATCATCCTAATGATCATTCACTAGCCATTAAGCGACAAGAGCGACTTGTCAGCGTTAACTCACAATCAAATTAGAAAAGACCAAGGAGATGCATCATTGGAAAGACAAAAATCATTGAATCAAAGCGGTCCAAAATACCACCATGACCAGGGATTAATTTGCCTGAATCTTTCACGCCAAAGTGACGTTTGATAGCACTCTCAACCAAATCACCGAATTGACCAAAAACACTAAACAACACAACATAAATAAGCATTGCAAAAAGATTATGCGGTGTATAGACTGCCTTATCAACAAGCATGAAAATCAAAGCAACAATAACAGCACAGACAATTCCTCCAAGGCTACCTTCAATTGTTTTATTCGGAGAAACTTTCGGTAACAATTTACGACGTCCAAAACGACGTCCAATCATGTAAGCACCGATGTCAGTCGCCCAAACGATAAACAAAGCAAATAAAACTTTATCTAAACCGCTGATACGAGCATTAACAAGGTTTTGAAAACCGATGCCGACGTAAAGACTAGCCGCAATCGGATAAGAAACATCGTCAAATGAATAATCATCACTGTTTAAAACAGTTCCAGCCAAGAGTAGAAAAACTAGCAAGCCATAAACTGAAAAACTTGAGTCCAGCGGTAGCGATGTAAAATAATTATCCAAAGGCACAGTAAGAACAAAAGCTCCCAACATCGCTAAAACACCTTCAATTGAGAAAAATTCTAGACGTTTCATGCGCAACATTTCTGCCACACCAATCATCGCTAAAAGACCAGCAAAAACTTGGAAAGATAAGCCTCCTGACAACAGAAACGGCAGTAAAATTAGTAAGGCAATCGCCCCCAAATCACACGTTGTTTCATGACATTTCCTTTCTATATTCCACCAAAACGACGATGACGTCGATTGTATTCAGCAATTGCCTTAATCAGCTCATCTTTTTTGAAATCAGGCCATAAAACTGGTGTGAAATAGAATTCACTATAAGCTGACTGCCAAGGCAGAAAATTACTTAGGCGAAGCTCACCGCTTGTTCGAATAATCAAATCAGGGTCACGGTATAAATACGGTAAGTGGTTTGTCATCAAGTGGTTTGAAATCACATCTTCTGTAATGTCATCAGGATTGATTTTAGCTTCAAGCACTTCTTGGGCAATGTTTTTTACTGCTTCTGTGATTTCTGAACGTCCACCATAATTAAGCGCAAAATTCAAAATCAAACCAGAATTGTGCTTTGTTTTCTCGCAAGCACGTTTCATCGCATCAAAAGTATCTTTTGGCAGGCGGTCTGTTTCACCAATAACTTGAACTTTGACATTATTTGCGTCCAATTCAGGGACATATTTATCAAAGAATTCGACTGGTAAATTCATAATGAATTTAACTTCATCTTCGGGACGAGACCAATTTTCAGTTGAAAAAGCATAGACCGTCAAAACTTTAACACCAAGTTCAGAAGCCGCAATAGTGACGTCTTGCAGAGCATCCATTCCCGCTTTGTGTCCCATGACACGTGGTTGCATACGCTTTTTCGCCCAGCGACCATTTCCATCCATGATGATTCCGATGTGTTTTGGAATCTTTTCAAGGCTTATCGCCTTTTCTTTTTTTCTAAATTTAAACATAACATTTCCTTAAAAGCATACTCGCTATAATATTTTATCATAAATCAGCAATTTTTTCTCCACTTATTACACGCTTTTAAGCAGATTATGCTAGAAAATTCTCCAAATATTGCATTTAAAAAGCCAGACGTTTTTCACATCTGACTTCATGTATTAATCTTTACTTTCAATAGCAGCATCTGTGCTTACTTCCTCAGCAGCTTCTTCAACAACTGCTTCTGTTTCTGTTACTTCTTCGATAACAGTTGTTTCAGGTTCAACAGTTTCTGGTTCTGCACGGTTAATAACACGTTTCAAAGCGCTCAATTCAAATGTCAAGTAAACACCATCAATGTCTAAAACCATTTTTTGGTTATCTTCATCTACTTCGTCAACAACTCCGTAAAGACCACCGATAGTTACAATTTCATCACCTTTAGCTAGTGCTTTAAGCTGATTTTGACGTTCTTGAGCTTGTTTCTTTTGTGAACGTTGCATGAACCAAATCATACCAACCAACACAACCAACATAATAATTGTTCCCATATGTTTCCTCCAAATTTATAATGTCAAAATTTACTATACCAAATTTAAGTTATCAACGCAAGAATTGACCGTTAAATATAGTAATAAAGCAGGGGTTCAACGTGTGAACTATGTCAATGTTTTCACATAAAACACTTGAGTCTGTTCTTTGAATCCTAATTTTTCATATAGATGCTTAGCTGCAATGTTGGCTGATTCAACTGCAATCTGAAAGGCTTTCTCATTTCAGCAATCAATTGATTCACCAACCTTTTCATAAAATAAGTGCCAATTCCTTGACCGCGACAATCCTCAACCACCGCAAAACCGTAAAAATAGTTATAATCCGTGCTAAAATCAACTGTACAAGAGGACAAAACTGTATCTCCTCTCATGACAGTATACAGCTTGCCATTCTCATCTTCCAAAGCCCCTTTGGCATAATGAAGCGCTTGTTCTTTCGATTCTTTAAAAGCCTTCATTTGGAAATCAGCAATAACTTCAATATGTGCTGTACTAGCCTCAAGAACGGTTAAATCCGTGCGTTCTTCTAAAGGATATGGTTCTCGCTCACGTGTCAACCAATATTCAAAAATCAGGTTCTAACACCATGCCCAAATGCCTGATTAAGTCAGGATTTTTGTCTAAAAAAACACTTCTCAGTCATGATGATTGGTCTTAGTTGATAATCACGTCTAATCTCATCAAATTCACGCCAGAGCGCCTTTGCATACCCCTTTCGACGATGATTTGGGTGAACCAAAATAGCAAGCTCGGCTTCTTGACAATCAGCATAAACGGTTAATAAAGCCACTAATTTTCCCTCATCATAACCCAAGAAAAACGCTGGCATATCCACATCAAAATTAAGCTGATTAGACAAATACGGTGTGCGATGTGTCTGGTCAAACGCTTGAACAACCTTGATAAGTACATTAGCTGCCAACAATTCCTCATCTGTTAAAACATTAGTCCTAATAATTTCCATAATATTTCCTTTTATAATCAAGAACAGGACACCAAGTTGAACTTGGTGTCCTATTATATTTATCTATCATTATACCATTTGGGTGGCTTGAGTGCCATGCCCATGCTGAGGCAATGATTTTTTCAATGTCGTCAAATTGTGGTTTCCAACCAAGGACTTCACGCGCTTTGTCAGATGACGCGATAAGAGTATCTGGGTCACCAAGGCGACGGTCAGCCAGTTCAGCTGGAATTTCTTTACCAGTCACTTTACGAGCTGCTTCGAGAATTTGAAGATTTGAAAATCCTGTTGAAGAACCAAGATTGAATGCCGTTGACGGATTACCTTCACGAAGGTATTTAACCGCAAGCAAATGCGCATCTGCTAGGTCAAATGGGTGAACATAATCACGGACATTTGTGCCATCTGGCGTGTTGTAATCATTACCAAAATCATGATTTTTCACGTACACCTTGTGCCACTTGCAAAATAATTGGTAACAAGTGTGTTTCTGGACCGTGGTCTTCACCGATTGAACCGTCTGGTTTTGCACCAGCAACATTAAAATAGCGAAGCGGTACAAATTTAATACCATAAGCTTGGTCAGACCATTTCATGATTGTTTCCATCATGAGTTTACTTTCGCCATACGGATTGATTGGGCGTTGTGGTGTTGTTTCTTTGATTGGAATTTCATCTGGAATGCCATAAGTTGCTGCTGTTGATGAGAAAACAATGTGCTTCACGCCAAATTCGTTCATCACTTCAAGCAATTTGACCATGCCTGCTGTATTGTTATCAAAGTATTTTAAAGGTTTTTCCATTGATTCAGCAACCAATGAATAAGCCGCAAAGTGAATGACAGCATCAATATCTGGATTTTCTGTAAAGACTTTACGCATAAAGTCTTGGTCAGCAAGGTCGCCTTGATAAAATATCGCATCAGGTGAACCGCAGCACGGTGCCCTGTCACCAAACTATCAACCACGACGACTTCTTCGTCACCTTTTTCAACCAAACGGTCAACCATGTGAGAACCGATATAACCAGCCCCACCAAGCACTAAAATTGACATGTATTTCTCCTATTCTAACCCCACGCTATCTACAAAACGCATAAAGGCAGCTTGACCTTTTTCATCACGTTTGTAAACACCTGCGTCTTCTAAAACACGAACAAAAACTTTTCCGACTTCCTCTTGTACAATATTATACACTGATTTAGCCGTAATATCCGTACGTTTTTTAATATTATCTGCCCAATCTTTGTGATAGTCAGCGATTTCATTATACTGGTTCAAAAGATATTTTTCAACTTCTGACAGTTCATCTTTCAGACGCGGAGGTAAAATAGCTAAGCCCATAACCTCAATCAGACCGATATTTTCTTTTTTGATGTGTTGCACATCAGCGTGCGGATGATAAACACCGTCAGGAAATTCAGCAGTCGTGTGATTGTCACGTAGGACAATGTCCAATTCAAACAAGCCACGACGTTTACGAGCAATTGGTGTCACGGTGTGGTGCGGTGTGTCTCCTGTATAGGCGACAACATCAACGCTATCATCAGAATAATCACGCCAAGCTAAGCGAATGGTTTCAGCTAGTTCAACCAAACGATTTTTATCAGCGCTACGCAAACGAATAACAGACATTGGCCAGTTGACAATACCAGCTGTCACATCAGAAAAGCCTTTGAAATGAAACTCACGGTCTAGCTCTGCTATTTCCATAGGAAAGACATGACGCCCACCTTGATAGTGATTGTGTGTCAAAATTGACCCACCAACAATCGGTAAATCAGAATTTGACCCTGCAAAATACCCTGGGAAAATATCAACAATGTCCAATAATTGCGCAAAAGTATCCTTGCTAATAACCATTGGCACATGCTCAGTATTTAAAATAATGCAGTGCTCATTGAAGTAAGCATAAGGTGAATACTGGAAGCCCCATTTTTCATCACCTAACTTCATACGGATAATGCGGTGGTTAGCACGGGCAGGGTGGTTAATCCTACCTTGGTAACCTTCATTTTCCATGCAAAGTTGGCATTTTGGATATGAGGAAGCTTTGACCAGTTTAGCTTGTGCAATAGCTTTGGGGTCTTTTTCAGGTTTTGATAAATTGATTGTGATTTGAATATCGCCATATTGTGATGGTGTTGTAAAGGCAATATTTTTTGCGATTGCAGCAACTTTAATGTAATCGTTGCGTTTGCTGAGGGCGTAAAAATCTGCGATAGCTTGTTGAGGAGATTTTGCATAAGTATCCCAGAATTCACGGTTCACCTGACTTGGAACAGGTGTGATAAAATTCATTAGCTCAGCACCCAAACAATCTTTTTCGGTCACCAATTCACCAACCTTGCCATTTTGCACAGCTAGGTCAACCAGTTCATCTTTGAGGGCAATAAGTTCTGTTTGCTTCGTTTCTTGCTGTGAGCCTTCTTCGCCAACAAGGGCAAGGACACGATTACACAAGTAAAACATATCATCTTCTGTGTAGTCGCTAACTGCAATAACTTTAGCAACAAAAGTATCTAAAAGTTTCATTTTTCTTCTCTAATCTTACTTATTTTCGAGACAAGACACGTGAGCCACCTGCAATTTCAGCAATGTAGAAAGCTGGCGCATAGCCAATGATTTCTGTATAAACCTTGCCGACATTTTGGGTGAATTCATCAACTTTATCTTTAGCGACAATGGCAATACCGCAGCCACCAAAGCCCGCTCCTGTCATACGAGCTCCAAGGACACCTTCTTGTTGCCAAGCGGTATGAGCAAGGGTATCAAGCTCAATACCAGTCACTTCGTAATCATGCTCAAGTGAGACATGTGAGGCATTCACCAAACGACCAAATTTTTCAAGTTCACCAGCCATCAAAGCTTCTTTGGCTTGAAGGGTACGTTGATTTTCCCAGACAGCATGGCGGGCACGTTTGAGACGATTTTCATCTTTAATAAGATAGCTATATTCGTCAAAACTTTGCAAATCAAGTTCACCCAATGTCTTGATATCAAGCACTTGGTTAAGTTCTTCTACTGCTTTTTCACATTCTGCACGACGTTCGTTATATTTTGAATCAGCAAGCTCACGACGTTTATTAGTATTCATGATGACAATGACATTGTCACCAAGATCAAGTGGAACAAGTTCATATTCTAATGTATTTGTATCAAGGTAGATAGCTTGTTTGTCAACACCCATACCGATGGCAAATTGGTCCATGATACCAGAATTTACTCCGATAAATTTATTTTCTGTTTGTTTACCAATTTTTACTAAGTCTAAACGTTCAACTTCAAGGTCAAATAATTCTTCGGCTACGATACCGACCAAAAGTTCTAGTGAGGCTGATGATGACAAGCCAGAACCATTTGGAATATTACCGTTGACGTAAAGTTCAAAACCACTATCAATTTTGTGACCAGCTTCTTGCAAGAATTTAATGACACCTTTTGGATAATTTGTCCAGCTATCTTTCATATCAAAAGTAAGATTATCAAGTGACACTTCAATAATACCTAAATCATCAAAGTTAGCTGAATAAAAACGTAAAACTTTATCATCACGTTTACGAGCTGCCCCGTATGTTCCAAGAGTGATAGCTGCAGGGAATACGTGACCACCGTTGTAGTCAGTGTGTTCACCAATTAGATTAATACGACCTGGTGAGAAAAATGTAGCATCGGCTTCTGTTCCAAAAACATTAATAAAAGCTTGATTAAGTTCTTTCGTATTCATGAGGGTCTCCTTTTTTATTGCTTTATTATGATTACGGTTTCATTTTACTGTCTTAGTTAAAACAAGTCAATGATATTTACTAAAGTTTTACTTAAAAGTTTTGTTTTTCCTAATGATGTGATATAATACTATCAAGAAAGAAGGGATGACCTATGGCTACATTAAAAGATATCGCAAAGCTAGCAAATGTTTCGTCAGCGACCGTCTCACGTGTCCTTAATAAAGATAAAACCCTCTCAGTTGGTGAAGAGACACGTCACCGTATTTTGACAGTTGCTGAAGAATTAGGTTACGAAAAACACAAACGCAACACAAACATCACACAAGAACGTCAAAAGATTGCCATTGTCCAATGGTATAGCGAACAAGAAGAACTAAACGACCTTTACTATTACAGCATTCGTATTGGTCTTGAAAAACGTGCTCAAGAACTGGGTTATGACGTTGTACGCTATTTTAACAATGACATTCTAACGATTTCAGAAAGTGTTAGCGGGATTATCGCTATTGGTAAATTTTCAGACCAACAAATTCACAGTCTAGAAAATCATTCAAAAAACCTAGTTTTCGTTGATAGTGATACTTTAAATGCTGGTCACCCTTGCGTCACTACGGATTTTGATAACGCCGTTGTCAAGGTTCTCGATTATTTCATGAAAAAAGGATTTACTAAAATCGGGATGATTGCTGGGGAAGAACGTACAACTGACCAAAAAGAACTCATTGTCGACCAACGTTTCCGTACCTTTAAAAACTATGCTTACGAAAATAATCTCTATAACCCTGACTATGTCTTTGTAGGAGATTTTTCTGCCCCATCAGGATACGCTTTGATGAAAGAAGCTATCGAAAAATTGGGCGACGACCTTCCACAAGCTTTCTTTGTTGCAAATGACACTCTAGCCATAGGTGCCCTTCGTGCGCTTCAAGAAGCTAATATTGCTGTTCCTGACCGCGTCAGCCTCATTTCTTTCAATGACACATCTCTAACGAAGCAGGTCTTTCCTGCTCTATCCAGTATCACAGTCTATACTGAAGAAATGGGACGCACAGCTGTTGATATCTTAAATCGCCAACTTATCAAACGCCACACCGTCCCAACAATGACAAGACTAGCTACCAACTTGACTTTACGTGATAGCACAAAATAAACCTAAAAACAGCTCCTAATTAGGAACTGTTTTTACTACCCAACTTTTACGCAGAAAGCATCCCATGGTTGGAGTTCATGATTTTCAAAATCTATTAACTCTGAGGG
>ENA-OQIC01000104-OQIC01000104.1-human-gut-metagenome-genome-assembly--contig:-NODE-104-length-36294-cov-2.862803_pt1 | contig 36294 bp, 44 predicted proteins | sample MGYA00242572_ERZ504736 | MGnify/ENA primary metagenome ERZ504736 (study PRJEB26092, sample SAMD00036201) | human gut metagenome | host: Homo sapiens | study: EMG produced TPA metagenomics assembly of...
GTCCTGATAATATCTTACCCCAATGGGGCGATGCCATTGTCTGGAATGAGTTCCATATGTCCACGGAATTTCCAATTTATTGGGATTAATTTAAAAAAGCCACACACACTTTTTGTCCTATAAGCCAAAATTAACAGAACTCTTCCAAGATTATTATTTTTCAATAGCATCATTACCGATGGTTTTAGAATGAAAGGTTCTATATTTGAGAGGTGATAAACCATAATTAAGACGGAAGAGTTCAATAAAATGACTTAACTGATTGAAACCGACCGCTAATGAAATATCTGATACTGATTGAGATGTTTGTAATAGCAGATCTTTGGCTTGATTAAGCGATAATTGTTTAAATATTTAATAGGTGATGTACTGGCATATTTATTGAATAAGGCGGTACATCTATTTTTATTGGTAAAAGCTTGCTTAGCAATAGCGGTTACGGTTAGTTGCTTGTCGTAATGACTGTGAATGTATTCAATCATCGCGTAGAATAGAGCCAGTTCTTTTTTGTTGACCGGTTTTGATTCTTCCTTGGTAAGTGGATAGAGTTGTTCAATGATTTCCATAATGAAATTAATAACTTCTAAATGATGAAATGGAGTATCGTCTAACTCTATAAAAGATTGCAACTGTTTTAGCTGATTTGGCTGTAGGGGTAACATGGCATAAGCGAGTGACGGGTTTTGGGTAATGGGATTAATAAAATGAGTTTGGATATAGTCAATAAATAAACTATCGGTAAAGTTTAGACAGAGTGAATGTGTATCTTGGTCTATTGTTTTTGACGTATGTAGTTGGTGAGGATTTACAAATAATAATGTATTTGGTGTTAAATGAAAGGTTTTATTATTAACACGATATTCTAATGATCCGGAAATAACCCAAGTCAGTTGGATTTCATTATGCCAGTGAATGGGCACCATGTCGGACGTAGCATGGACGAAATCTGGGTATATACGGATAAAGGTAAATCAAGGGCTATATAGGGGAGGTTTTCGCGAAGCTCACTGGTGAAACTCATGGCAAATGCTTGCCCTTTATTTTTTGATTGTGGATGAGATTCTATCATAACTAATCCTCCTTTGATGATATGTCTTGATTTAAATTATAAAGGAATATTTATTACAATACAACATAATAAGTATGATAAAAAGTACAAATCAGATAAAAATACGTTCGTATTCGATAGTAAGAAAATCACGATACCCTTATACTTAGGGCATAGATAAGAAGTTCTATAGTGGATGTCAGTAGGTATAGGAGGAACTATTATGTTAAAAATTAACGAACAACGATTGTTGAATCGAATCAACCAACTTGGTGAAATCGGCATTGATGAAAATGGAGCCCGTACCAGAGCGGCTGCTTCCGATACGGAAAAAGCCGGGCGCGATCAGGTAGTGCATGGATGAAAGAAGCCGGACTTCGTGTAGCAGTAGATTATATTGGTAATATTTTTGGGATATGGGAGACCGAGTCCAATAAACATGAAGCACCGATTATGATGGGTTCTCATATTGATACGGTTATTAATGCCGGCAAATATGACGGTTGTTATGGAGTGTTGGCCGGCCTTGAAGTAATTCAAAGTTTACAGGAACAGCAGATTGTAACAAAATGTCCATTGGTTGTAGGAGCCTTTACCAATGAAGAAGGTATTCGTTACTCACCGGATATGATGGGCTCCCTTGTATATGCAGGAGGTCTTGATGTAAAAGAAGCCTAAGCTATTGTTGGTGTAGACGGCACGATTTTAGGAGAAGAATTAAAGCGTATCGGATATGAAGGGACAGAAGAACCGGGATTTATTAAACCTCGTGCGTATATTGAACTGCATATCGAGCAAGGCCCTATTTTAGATGTAGAAGGCATCTCTATCGGCGCTGTTGAAAATTTGCAAGGGATTTCTTGGCAACGAATTGAGATTAAAGGTGTAGCTAATCATGCAGGTACAACACCGACTAATATGAGAGTGGATGCGGGTTTGGCCGCAGCCAAGGTAATTACTTTTATGCGTGACCGTTGTAATCAGTCAGGTGGTACTACAGTAGCGACAACGGGTACGATTGCTTTTGAACCAAATGCGATTAATGTAATCCCATCAAAAGCTGTTTTTACAGTTGATGTACGCAACCCTAATGAGGAACGCTTAATAGCTGAAGAACAGGCTTTAGCGGCATACCTAAAAGAATTGGCAGTGACCGATAAGATACAAATTAGTACGGAGCAATTAGTACGTTTTCAACCGGTACAATTTGATGAAACAATTGTAAGTATGGTGGAACAAGTGGCTAATGAAATGCATTTATCGAATCGTCGGATGACGTCCGGTGCCGGTCAAGATGCACAGATGATGGCGCGGATTTGCCCGTCGGCCATGATTTTGTACCAAGTGTAAACGGTATTAGTCATAATCCGAAAGAATATACTAAAGACGAAGATATTTTGCCGGAGCCAATGTATTCATTAATGTAATCAAAAATTTGGCGCAGTAACAATCGATTTTCTTGAAGAAGATAAATTTCTAAGAAGAATTACAGTTAGTCTATGAATAACATAAGTTAAGGAGAATCCATGATAAATATTGTTCCTATTCAAAAAGATGTTAGATCTAGTGACTTTGATGCCTTGTTTACTGTTGCAAAGGCAAAAGCAGTTAAGGAATTCCACGAGAGTTTACCGGGGTACGAGGCAACACCGTTACGAGAACTAAGTGCATTAGCTAAACATGTGGGACTAAAAAATTTATTTGTAAAAGATGAAAGCTATAGATTTGAGTTGAATGCTTTTAAGGGCCTTGGTGGCAGTTATGCGCTGGCTGAAGTGATTGCTACAAAATTAAATATAACGCCGGCTGAAGTGAAAAATGTAGAGCCAAACAGTTTCACTTTTGTAACGGCTACCGATGGCAATCATGGACGCGGTATTGCTTGGGCTGCTAAGAATTTAAAACAGCAAGCTGTTGTGTATATGCCGAAAGGATCGGCTGTCGAACGATTGGAAAATATTCGTAAACTTGGTGCTACGGCAGAGATTACCGAACTGAACTATGATGATACAGTTCGTTTTGCTAAATCACAAGGTGACGCTAACGGTTGGATTTTGGTGCAAGATACGGCATGGCCGGGCTATGAGGAAATTCCCGGTTGGATTATGCAAGGCTATATGACAATGGCGTTAGAGGCTGTACAGTCTTTGGGAGATATTGTACCTACCCATATTTTCTTACAGGCCGGAGTTGGTGCTATGGCCGGAGCTTTAACCGGATTTTTCAATCATTATTATGGTGATAAGAAACCAACCATAATTTATGTAGAACCTAATAAGGCAGACTGTGTATTTCAGACAGTTAAAGCCAATGATGGTACCTTACATGCCGTGACGGGAGATTTAGATTCTATTATGCCGGCCTTTGTTGTGGTGAGGTATGTACGGTAGGCTGGGAACAAATTCGTCAATTTGGCGATTACAGTGTGTCTTGCGATGATAAAGTTGCAGCCGATGGAATGCGTGTGTTGGGGAATCCGTTGTATGGTGATGAACAAATCATTTCAGGTGAAAGCGGTGCTGTTACAACCGGACTCGTTTATCGTCTTATGGTTGATGCGGATAAAGCGCCTATGCGTTCAGAGTTGGGATTAAATGAAGAATCTGTTGTTCTTTGTATCAGTACTGAAGGCGATACGGATACAGTTAATTATCGACGCATTGTTTGGGAATGGTGCATTGCGGTTTAATAAAGTAAATTTTGCTAATAAGGCACTTTGCAATGATTGCTCGCAAAGTGTCTTGTTTTTTATTATAATGAAATTATATTGAGATTTTGATTATAAATAAGTATAATAAAATTAGAATGGCTAAATTACGTCTTTGAATAAAAAAGCATGGAGGACTCTTATGAAAGATTTGTACTGTATGTTGGAGAGAGAGGTACTACCTGCTTTTGGTTGTACGGAGCCGATTGCGCTGGCCTTTGCGGCGGCGAAAGCGGTGGAAGTTTTGGGGGAATTTCCAAGCAGCTTGCACGCTGATTGCAGCGGCAACATCATTAAAAACGCGAAGAGCGTAACTATCCCGAATGCACAGGGGCGAACCGGTTTTTACTACAGTCTGATTTTGGGCGCTATTGTGGTGATGCGTCTAAAGAACTGGAAGTACTCGAAGGTTTGACATCGGATGATGTGAAGCGGCTGATGAATTATTTGAAAGTAATTTCTGTACCGTATCGTTGGCGGAAGGTGTGGCCAATCTGTACATCGCCGTAACCGCTAAAACGGCGGATCACGAAGTGAAGGTAACGGTTCAACAGAAACACACTAATATTACGCACATCGAAAAAGACGGGGAAGTTATATTTGATATGCCGTTGGAACAGATTTTGGCGGAAGAAGTGCAGATGACATTTGATGACTGCTATGAATTCGCTGAAGAGGCTGATTTTAAGCGGCTCAAAGAATTATTGCATCGTCAGTTTGAATATAATATGGCCATTGCCGAAGAGGGGATGAAAAACTCCTACGGTTCAAACATCGGTAAACTTATTATTGAAGATTCTGCCAGCATTGCGGATAAGGCACGTGCTTATGCGGCGGCCGGCTCCGATGCGCGCATGGGCGGTTGCAGCATGCCGGTTATGATTAACTGCGGCAGCGGCAATCAGGGAATTACCTTGGCCGTTCCTATTTATGTGTATGCTGAAGAATATGATGTGCCTGAAGAACGACGTTATCGTGCGTTGGCCTTGGCTAATGTGTTAGCACTTTATATTAAGCATGATATTGGGCGTTTGAGTGCCTATTGTGGTGTGGTGAGTGCCGCATCTGCTACGGCAGCAGGTATTGCGTACTTAACGGATGAGCCGAAAGAAGTGGTATGGGAAACCCTATCCAATGCACTGGTTGGTACATCGGCGTGGTTTGTGACGGCGCCAAAGCATCGTGTGCCATGAAGATTGGTATGTCTCTGGGCAATGCGTTATTATCCTATCGCCAGGCGAAGTCGAATAATAGTTTTAAAAACGGTGACGGTATCGTTAAAGCTAATATCGATGAAACGGTGCATACGGTGGGGCGTATCGCTCGTGACGGTATGCGCGAGACGGACATTGTAATTTTAGAATCAATGATTGAAAAATAATATAGAGCAAAATAAAAATATTTCTAACTAGTCTCAAAACCGAATTATATCTATAATAGAAATATAAGGTATATCTAAGAAAGAGAGTGACTATAATGAGCAAAACAGTATTAATCACAGGTGCTACTTCGGGAATCGGCCGCGCTACGGCTTTAGCTTTTGCCAAAGCGGGGTATGACCTTTTATTATGCGCTCGTCGCTTGGAAGTATTGGAAAACATGAAAGCCGAATTCGAACCGGAATACGGCATCAAGGTAACTCCGTTTGCCCTTGATGTAACAAATCGTCAAGCAGTTACGGAAACGTTACCGGCGGTGATTGAAAAAGCCGGCGGTGTAGATATTCTTGTAAATAATGCAGGCTTGGCGCAAGGTCTCGATGCTTTCCAAGAAAGTTCCATCGATGATATTGAGCTCATGATTAATACAAATGTAAAAGGTTTGCTCTATGTATCACGTACCGTATTACCGTTCATGTTGGCTAAAAATGCCGGTCACATTATTAACTTAGGTTCTACGGCCGGTATTTATGCGTACGCTAAAGGCGCTGTATACTGTGCCACTAAAGCGGCTGTTAAAACACTGAGTGACGGTATCCGCATCGATACGATTGAGTCGGATATTAAAGTGACGACGATTCAACCGGGTATTGTGGAAACACCGTTCAGTGAAGTTCGTTTTCACGGTGATAAGGAAAAAGCGGTTGCTGTATATGCCGGCGTGGAAGCGTTGCAGGCGGAAGATATTGCGGACATTATCGTATTTGCCGCTACGCAGCCAAAACGCGTGCAGATTTCGGACATTACCATCATGGCCAATCAGCAGGCCACCGGTTTTATGATTGCAAAGAAATAAGAAATGACAGTTGCCTGTGGTGCCCATAAAGCACTACAGGCAATTGGTGGTTATATATCTTTTTCCGGCGGGCTAGTTATATTAGCATGTCGGTTACTTATGAGTTTGAATTTAAGATTGTAGTTAAAAGAGGAGTTCCTATGAATAGTGAAAACTGGGTCGGTTCCTTACCGGTTTGGGATAATTTTAAAATGTGTATGACTGAAAAATATTTAAAATTTGAAGGTCGTGCTACCCGTGGTGAGTACTGGAAATTTGTGCTCATTCAATTCGTTATTATAATTGTGTTGGAATTCTTAATCAGTATTTTCAGTATTGGTTCGACCTTCGAAGATATTTTGACCTTGGTAGTCACCTTACCGTTCATTTTGCCTTCGTTAGCGGTGCAGACCCGTCGGTTCATGACTTGAACCGTAGTGCGTGGTGGCTTTTACTCCACTTCGTGCCCTATGCCGGTTCTTTTGTTTTGTTTATTTTCTCCGTCATGAAAGGGAATCCAGTACCTAATAAATACGGCCCCGTACCGGATTACAGCTATTACAGGGGCTAATGGAGCTTGAATATTAATACTGTTTTAACCTCTGAGCCCAAAAGCAAGGATTCAAACCGGGACTTGGAGTTTTACTATAGTAATTATTTTAAGCAGTAACGGAATGGGGGAATGCACCGGCAGCGTCTGGGAATGGCTTAACCACTTATTACGGGCGGTGGGCAACATTTGATTGATACTATATTTTACGTTTGAATTGTACGATTAAAAACTTAACATTGTGCCGATTTTAAATTTTTAAGTATATCAGTTGGTTATTTTACCGTGCCAGGGGGAAACTTATGAAAATAATTACGGTCAATAAGATTATGTGCAGTCATTATGTAGATGAAATCGAAGCTATTAAAAAGCACCCGTTCATAGTAACCGGGCGAGCTAAGGTAGCAGTTGACCAAGGTCGTGTATTGTTAGGACAAAATTCGGCGAAATGTGAAACAGTCAATCATGTTATTCATGACGAAATAAAGGCGCTCACACGAGGATAAATGATAAAATTCCCGACCATTATCCGGGTGTTCACCCAACGTAAACGTTAAGATGTTTTGGTTTAATATTTATGATAATTCGGTGTGATACCGGTTTTCATAATTTGCATTTGATAAAGATTAATAATTAGTGTAGAATGTTCATTTATATCGTTTTATTGAATGATATACATGAACTTTTTTATAAGTGGTTGTTAGTTAAGGGTTTGCGTAGAGAGGAGTATTGGGATGAATTGTCAAAATTGTGGTAAAGAATTGGAGGCCGGGCAAGCATTTTGTTCACACTGTGGTCAAGATGTTGCTGCGGCAGAGACTTCGGTAGCAGCGACGTCAACAGATGCGGTGCCTGCGGTAGATGCGGATGGCTATCCTTTACATTGGGTGGGATCCTTACCGATTTGGGAAAACTTTAAGATGTGTATGACTAAAAAGTTCTTTACCATACAAGGTCGTGCTACACGGGGAGAGTATTGGAAGTTTTCTTTGGTGCATTATGTGATTGTAATTGTAGCGGCTCTAATTGGGTCGGTTATGGAGTCGAGTAAAATTGTTGAAAGCGTACTCAGTTTATTGAGCCTCGCATTATTTATGCCGTCATTAGCCGTAATGGTTCGACGACTTCATGACACCAATCGCAGTGCCTGGTGGTTAGTACTCATTTTAATTCCTTTCATAGGCACTATTGCGGTATTGTTTTAATGCTTTTAAAAAGTAATCCATTGCCTAATAAATATGGTTCTTTGCCTGATTACAGTAATTATCAAGGGTAATCGTGAGCAATTATTTAGTTAATTAAACATTGAATATTAAATTTATAAAACAGTCATTGGCTTTGATGAGGCAGGCTTTTCAAAAGTTCGTGAAAAGGTGCAGTCATAGCTTAGGGCTGTTTTTTGTATACAAAAATGATTGAAAAAGTATGTTAGAATATAATTAGCAATATAATAATTTAATCGGCAATAAAAGTTAGAAGTGTTTAACTTTGTTGTCGAATCATGTATACTATCTAAAAAAATGATTGCTGGGAGGTTTATTATGTATTGTAGTCATTGTGGTAAAGAATTGTCACCGGAAGCCAGGTTTTGTCCTAATTGCGGACAAATGCGCGTTGCGTCCACCGTACCGGTAGTGGCAAATCATCAGAAGAGTTCGCTGGAATTCACTGAAAATATAAAATTATGCCTTATTGAAAAGTACTGTACCATTGAAGGTCGTGCTACGCGCGGTGAGTACTGGAAGTTTATGTTATTTGTAGGGCTATTAATCCTTGTAGTTGAATTTCCGTTGATGTTTATTACCGGAATGTTTATGAATGTAGCCGACTCCAATGTACCGTTCTTCTTTTTCTTTTTTATCAGCGTAGCCGCTTGGCTAGCCTTGTTACCACCTATTATTACCTGTGAAATACGTCGTTATCATGATACCGGCTTCAGCGGTTGGTGGTATTTCTTACACCTTATTCCGGGCGGTAGTTTTATTCTCTTAATTTTTACGCTCTTGCCAAGTCAGATGTATGAAAATGAGTATGGACCGTTGCCGGATTATACGGATCATGTAAGCAAAAAGTGGTTCAACAATAAGAAAATTTCAGATATATAGGACATTTTGCGCTGTTTTTATTTTATAGGACAAAATGAGTTGTTTTTTAGGCCGATAAGATAAGTAGTTACCTAGTCTTATGGGTCTTTTAAAATGAACGCAAAAAAGCGATGGACCGGGGTCCATCGCTTTTTGTTAGGAGTATGTTTTATGCGGTATGTGGTATCAGTATTACTCTTCCGAACGTTTGGACGTGATAGAGCGGTAGAGGTAATAAACAAAGCCACAAAGTAAGAGAATGGATACAACCATGAAGCCTACTTTAAATGCAAATACCATCATTTTGAAGGAAATATACATAAATAAGCCGGCTAACAATAACATAATTAAAGATTTCATTTTACAAGTCTCCCTACTGTTATAATTTAATGTCTACTTTTTATAAAGAAATATTTAAGCCATCTAATTGTTTTTTTAGTTGATTAAAATTAGCTTCCGCTAAATCTAGTTTTTCAACGGTATCTAACGTTTTGAAATTAAGATTTCTTTTTTCAGATTTTATTTTGTCTATGAATGTCTATTTAGTTTCGCTATCTAAGTCAGATGTTGATACTCTGTAAAGATATTTTGTATATAATTCACCTAAACCTTCAATAAGAGTAAATGCTTTGTATTCATAAAGAGAATTATCCATTTTTTACACCTTTCTAATACGAAAACTTTAAATTTTCTTGATGTACATAAAAAATGACAAAATAACATTATGATACAATCGATTATTTGGCTTGATTATTGTGCTGTTTACAAGCACAGGGCTTGCTGTTTTTTTTAAATTATAGCAAATTCGGGAGTAAATCGCAAATTATCGATATGAAAATGATGGTATGTTGTGATTATGTTGCCGGAATAATTTGGTTCTAAATAAAATTTGCTGTTCGGATTATTCTATTTTTTCGGCTGTTTCGGAAAAATAAAGGTTTTTTCAAATTCACAGAACAGCTTTAAGAGTGGCGTATCTAAGTAGGACAAGGCGGTATCACCGATTTCTCGCGAAATTCCGAAGAACGGTTCAGCAATAGAGCCGGCAATGGCTGCCAAGGTATCGCTGTCGCCGCCGATGGAAATGGCATTGCGAATGGTATCTTCAAAGTCGTTACCTTCAAGAAAGGCTACAACGGCTTGCGGTACCGTTCCTTTACAACTACCTTGAAATGTGTAGGTAGGACGAATTCCGTCAATGGTGAAATTCAAGTCATAATAATTATCTTGGACAAACTTGCGAATTTCGTCTTTGGAAGCACCGGTACGTGCTAAATAAATGGCACCGGCTGTAGCTTGCGCGCCGGCAATACCGTCTGGGTGGTTATGAGTGACAGCCGTTACGGTGTGAGCTAAATTAAGGACTTCTTCTAAGCTGTCGCCGGCGTAGGCACAGCCGCTGACACGCATGGCCGCACCGTTCCCAAAACTGTTGTATGGTTTTGGGTCTTTTTCATAGAGCCATTGGTAAAACATGCCGCCATAGTCGTAATTAGGACCATGATAAGCTCGTCCCAGAATACGCATAGACATTACGGTTGTTTGAGCCAGCTTTTCAGGGGGAGCCGTAGCAGCCTTTAATAAAGCATTACCAATGGCTATGGTCATCACGGAATCATCGGTAGCATGACAAGGGGGTTTAAAAAGTTCAAATTCTTTAGACTTCAGATTGTCCCATTCAAAACGGGAGCCTACAACGTCGCCTACAATTGCACCTAACATAGTAATACGCCTCCTCATATCCAACACCTAATTCAATTAAAAAAACGATGAATATTCAGGTTAAAAAACCAAAAAATATCGTTAGGCTTATATTATACCACATGCTTTTTACGATAAATATAGAGGCTAAGTTCAATGAATTTTATCAAGATACTTGAAATGTGATTATAAAATGAAGTCGTTAAAAGTTAAAAGAGGGAAACTTTCAATGTGTGTGGAACTCTTTACTTATAGAGTAAGTCTCCAATTTATGAAATGAGGATTTTTTGCAAAAGGTTTAGGGGAATAGTAAATAGGTTTAGGAGAATAGTAAATAGGTTTAGGGGTACAGTCAATCGGGGAGGATGGTATGGATTATTGGGGTCTAATACGGCGAATTATTATCGGAGTTTTAATCATGGCGTCAGCGTCGATAATGGTTTCCACAAACAGTGTGGATAAAGTATTTGAACAGGCCACCAGATGGGTTGGTTACTGGGAGCAGGGTAAAAAAGCATTAGGTTTAGAGTCCGATACTAAAGAGACAACTACATCAGCGGCCAAGGGCGAAATTGCAACCGAAGCCAAGGATACGTCAAAAGATGTGCTGGAGCTTAAGGAGCTCGAAAGTGCGTTGACCACGTTTGTAAATTATCATTTGTTTCTTACGGAGCATAAGTATGCCCGTGCGTATCAATTGCTTTCCGATAATTACCAACAGAATGTGGCCGGTAATTATGAGACCTGGGTTAACAGCTTTAGCGCAACCAAAGGAGTTGTCGTATCTTCAATGGATTTAGTTTCACAAACCGAGGATACGATTATCATTAAATATACATTACATAAGTTGGTCGATGAAGGTAACGATACGGTGCGTAGGGAATTTGCCGGTGAAGCGACGCTGCGCAAAGATGGACCGGTTTGGTTAATCGATGAAATTAAAGAGAAATCGTTGTAAGAAGGAGGAGGTTAGCATGTATCAACGCAATGATAAGGGACAGATTATTGGGGCTTGTGTACTGGGGGTATTTTTATTTTTTGGTAATATGTATATGTCCTATGCCAATACGATGAGCGTATTGGAGGAAGCGGCTGATTATGCCGATGAAAGTTATCAGGAACGAAATCAGCAAATACTGAATACGACAGCCAAAGAAGTGACCACGTTAACATCAAATGGTGTGACCACTACGGCAACTGAAACAGTAACTAAAACACAACCGGTAGTAAAACCTAAATCATCCGATCCAAAAACATTGGCCGCTGACAGTGCTATGAACACATTTAGAACATATCATCAGATGATTACTGATGGTGATATTTCTAAGGCCTATGATTTGTTATCTGAAAATTATAAGCGAGAAGGGGGCAATTCTTTTTATGATTGGTCCATGGGGTATATCAAAACCAAGGAAAGTATAGTGGATTCTATGCGCGTTATTTCCCAAACAGATGACACGATTGTGATTCAGTATACGTTGCATGCGGAAGACTATACAGGTAACAAGGGCGACACGGTGGCGAGCAAATTTGCCGGCGAAGTGACGATGCGTAAACAAGGGTCGGGCTGGCTTATTGATGATATGTCGGCCCGTAAGATTTAGAAGTGAGGCGAATTAATGAAAGGCAGAAAAGGTCTTAAACGGCTTGGATTTTTAATGGCTTTGCTTATGGCTTTAGTGGTTATGGCAGGGTGCGGCTCTGATACAAAGCCCCAGGCTAAGGAAGAAATTTGGCAAAAGACGGATTTGACGGCCGAGCAAAAAGTAGACTCATTACTTGAGTCCATGAGTGATGAAGAAAAAGTCGGCCAGCTGATTTTATTCGGCATGCAAGGGACTCAGGTAAACGACGATGTGCGCTATATGCTGAGCGAATACAAAATGGGCGGCATTATTTTGTTTGACCGCAACATGGAATCCAAAGAACAGGTTGCAGCGTTGATTCAAGATTTACAGAAAGCGGCTCGCCAAAGTGAAAAAGCACCGCTCTTTGTAGCTATAGATCAGGAAGGCGGCTGGGTGGCGCGCCTGAGCAGTGAGCTTGTAAAAGTACCGGCCGCTGAACAGCTGGGGCAAGGTACACCGGCGGAAGCAGCAAAACTAGCATTAGAAAGTGGTAAAGAGTTAAAATCATTAGGTTTTAATGTGAACTTTGCACCGGTTGCCGATTTGGGCCTTGCCGATGAACGTTCTTACGGCACCACCGCGGCTGAAGTCATTCCATTTGTTAAGGCGGTGGGCAATGCTTACCATGAAGCGGGGCTTATTTATTCGTTAAAGCATTTTCCGGGTATCGGTCGTACCGTGACGGACTTACATAAAGAGGGCAATACGATTGACGCATCGGCCGATGAATTATGGGCCACCGATTTAAAGCCCTTTGAGACGATCATACAATCGGTGAATAACGACGACTATATGGTCATGGTTTCCCATGCGGTTTACAGCAATCTCGATGATACCATGCCGGCCAGCTTGTCTAAGGTTATTATGCAAGATTTTTTACGTCAAAAGCTGGGATATAAAGGTGTCATCATTACGGATGATATGGAAATGGGCGCCGTTGCCAATCATTACAGTTTTGGCGATATGAGTGTTAAGCTGTTAACGCCGGTGTGGATATTGTGCTTATCGGTCAAGAGTACAATCACGCCATCGAGGGTTATAATGCGATTTTAAAGGCCGTGCGCAGCGGTGACATCTCCAAAGACCGCTTAAATGATGCGGTGCGTCACATATTAATGTTGAAAATCAGCCATAATTTGGCATGGTAATAGTTATTAATTCGTAAGGAATAGATGGAAAACGGGGAATAGGTAAAGGAGTGGAATTATGTACTGTACAAAATGCGGAGCTAAACTTGGGGAAGGCAGTCGTTTTTGTTCGAAATGCGGCACGGCCGTCGGTGAAATAGCCATGCCGGACGTGAGTGAACCGGCGCAGCGAAAAAGGAACAGCAAGGAGAACAATTCAAGAAGGATAGTCAATTCAGCCAGCCGGTTTATGTAGAGGAGCCGGTGGCAGATGATTCGTCAGATGGCAATCAGCCAAAAGAAGTCGGTGTTAATAATCAAGTGCCGGCGGCAAAGCCACAGTCCTCTAATACGCACTATGCCAATTGGGAGAATGGTGAAGGTTATCCGCCTAACTGGGTGGGTTCCCTATCTTTAATCGATAATTATATTATGTGTCTTAAGGATAAATATGCTGATTTCAAGGGGCGGGCTACGCGCGGTGAATTTTGGCGCTTTGTGTTGGCCCAATGGGTAGTAGGCTCGCTGTTAACGCTTATTTTTAGTGTTATTTCGGAGTTTGGCAGTATTATAAGCAGTGTAATCGGCCTGGCTTTTATCATACCTTCCATAGCCGTACAGGTACGGCGGCTCCATGATATCGGTCGTACGGGCTGGTGGTATTTAATCGTATTTGTACCATTTGGTGTTATCGTTCTGTTAATTTTCAGCATACAGCAGAGTCAACCGGAAACGAATCAATATGGGCCGTTACCGGATTATTCCAACTATGAGAAATCAGAGTTTTCGAGCCGTTATTTTGGTAAAATATAAAACTCTTAAAAAAATCTCTTGACAAAGTATATATGTATGTGCGAAAATAGCAACAATCAAATGAGATATGTGATGAACAGGTATAAAGAACTATTTAGTTGCTTACAGAGAGTTGCCGGTCGGTGCGAGGCAATAGAACGGATAGTATCGAAACTCGCCTCGGAGCATTGCGGCTGAACTGAAGTAAGCCGTGACGGTAGTTCCGTTATAACTGCAAGAGAACCAACTAGGGTGGTACCGTGTTATAGTTTATGATGCCCCTGGAACACATTATGTGATTCCGGGGGCTTTTTTGTTAGATGAAAAAATAAATGAAAATTTTACTTCAAGTCTAAATTTTAAATTTTCAGGTCTCAAGTCTTACTTCATCCGGCAAAAATCATAGCTGTTAATAGGCTGCTATTAATGTATATAACGCCCCTGGACGTACAGTTTTACTGTGCATCCGGGGGCGTTTTTATATTATCCGAGTCAAGATTTTTTAAGAAGAATAGTTTAAAAATAATGGCGTGACGGTTCTTTTGAGAAAAAAGAGAGAGAATGCATTGTGGGTGAGAGCATGATGCACTGGGGACTCATTTGAGCGAGAAGAGAGGAACCGGTCCCGTGGGTGAGAGCGCGGGGCTGAGCCGGTTCGCTTAAGAAATGATGAGTCTTAGTATGGCGGGTGAGAGCGCTGTACTGATGAAATTTGGGTAAACAAAGAGTGGCGCTAAACATATAGGGCGCTTAGTTGAGAAATAAGAGAGCGAAAAGAGAGGGAATGTATATGACACAGGGGCAAGCAACTGATCAAGTCAACGAAGTAACAAATCAAGCAGTTAACCAGACAGCCAATAATGTAGTAAATCAGGATCGAGTTTATTTTTTCGATACAACCTTGCGTGACGGTGAACAGAGCCCGGGCGTATCATTACAGACGCCGGAGAAGATTGAAATTGCGCAGAACTTGGTACGCTTAGGCATTGATGTGATTGAAGCGGGCTTTCCGGCTGCATCGCCGGGGGACTTTGAAGCGGTTAAAAAAATCGCCGATGAAGTAAAAGGCGCCACTATTTGCGGCTTGGCCAGAGCCAATAAGGCAGACATTGAGCGCACCGCGGAAGCTTTGAAAGGCGCTGAGCATAGCCGTTTGCATGTGTTTATTGCCACCAGCGATATTCACTTAGAATATAAATTGAAAAAAACGCGCGATGAAGTCATTGAAATCGTAAAAGACTGCTTAGCTTTTGCAGCCGGCAAATTTGATGAAATCGAGTTTTCCGCCGAAGATGCATCGCGTACCGACTTGGATTATTTATGTGAAGTCTTTGGTGTTGCCATCGAAGGGGGCGCTACCATCCTGAACGTGCCGGATACGGTGGCTATATGACGCCGGATGAGTTTGCTTATAAAATCCGTTACATCAAGGAGCATGTAAAGGACATCGACAAAGCCATCATCAGTGTTCATTGCCATGATGATTTGGGCATGGCCAACGCCAATACCTTGGCTGCCATTCAAGCGGGAGCCCGTCAGGTGGAAGGCACCATTAACGGTCTTGGCGAACGAGCCGGTAATGTGGGCATTGAAGAAGTTGTAATGGCTTTAAAAACTCGCGCCGATATTTACGGTGTAACCACCGCCATCGATACGAAACAGTTCACTCGTGTCAGCAAATTGGTCAGCAAATTGACGGGTATGGTGGTACCGCCGAATAAGGCGATTGTAGGGCGTAACGCTTTTGCCCATGAATCGGGTATTCATCAGCACGGTATGTTGAATAATCCGACCACCTATGAAATTATGACACCGGAAAGTGTGGGGGCAGAAAAAACGAGCATCGTCCTTGGCAAACATTCCGGCCGTCATGCCTTTGAAAGCCATTTGGAGGGCATGGGCTTTAAGTTTGATACGGCCAAAGTGAACGACTTATTCGCTAAATTCAAAGCCTTGGCGGATCGTAAAAAAGAGATTTTTGACGAAGACATTTTGGCTTTAGTTATCGACAATATCGACCATGTAAAAGCAGTGGAACTTGTCCATCATCATTATAAATCTAACGAACGAGGCTATGCTTACGCCGATGTACGTTTGAAAACACCGCAAGGTATTCGCGAAGATGCGGCGGTCGGTGACGGTTCGGTAGATGCGTCGTTAAAAGCGGCACAGCGTGTTATCGGTTTGCCGATTGAACTCAAGGATTATCAGGTACGAGCCGTAACGGAAGGGCAGGATGCGCTTGGTGAAGTGCAGGTAACGATTGAATATAAAGGCCGCCGATATAACGGACGCGGCGTGAGCACCGATGTAATTTCATCCAGTGTGTTGGCCTATATTAATGCTGTAAACTATGTGTATTTGGCAGAAGAAATTGAGCAGGAAATAGCACAGGACATAGAATAAACATTACGCTACGAAGTTTTGAGAGAGCTTCATGGTGTATTACAGCTGATAGAGCGTAAGTCTGAGGCACAAGAGAATGTAGTTTAAGACATAAGAGAATGTATTTTAAGACATAAGAGAAAATAGTTTGAGAGCTTAAGAGAGTTGAGGAGGATTTCGTTATGGGGATGACGATGACAGAGAAGAACATGGCGCGCCACGCCGGCGTAGACGTGGTGAAAGCAGGCGATATTATTGAGTGCAAGGTAGATGCGGTATTGATGAATGACATTACCTTTCCGCCGGCACTGAAAGAATTCAGAAAAATAGGTAAACCTGTGTTTGACCGTGACCGTATTTATTTGGTGCCCGACCATTTCACGCCGAATAAGGACATAAAATCGGCGGAGCAAGCCAAAGTAATGCGTGATTTTGTAAAAGCCGAAAAGATTACTCATTATTTTGAAGTGGGCCGCATGGGTATCGAACATGTATTATTGCCGGAACAGGGCTTGGTAGCACCAGGAGATATGATTATCGGGGCGGATTCACATACCTGCACTTATGGAGCGCTTGGCGCTTTTGCCACCGGCGTAGGCTCTACTGATGCGGGCGTAGCTATGGCCATGGGACAGACTTGGTTCAAAGTGCCGGAAGCCATTAAGGTAGAACTTATGGGTAAGCCGAATCGCTGGGTAACCGGCAAGGATATCGTGCTTGAACTTATCGGTCGCATTGGTGTAGATGGAGCACGTTATAAGGCTATTGAATTCACCGGTGACGGCGTAGCCATTTGGCTATGGCCGATCGCTTAACTATCTGTAATATGGCTATTGAAGCGGGCGGTAAATGTGGTGTATTCCCGTACGATGAAAGAACTGAAGCGTATGTAACCGGCCGGGTAAAACGTGATTTTACACCGGTTGCTGCGGACGAAGATGCCGTTTACAGCGAAACCGTGATTATTGATTTAGCAGCGTTAAAGCCGGTAGTAGCCTTCCCGCATTTACCATCGAATACGCATTATGTAGATGAAATTGCAAAGGACATCGCGATTGACCAGGTAATCATCGGGTCCTGTACGAACGGCCGTTATGAAGACTTAGCGGCGGCAGCAGCTATTTTTAAAGATCGTAAAGTAGCTGACTTCGTTCGTTGCATCGTTATTCCGGGTAGTCAGGCTGTGTATGATGAGGCCATTAAAACAGGTTTGGTAGATATTTTTGTAGATGCCGGTTGTGCGGTGAGCACGCCGACTTGCGGACCTTGCTTAGGCGGCTATATGGGCATTATGGCGGCCGGTGAACGCACTGTGTCGACGACGAATCGTAATTTCAGAGGCCGTATGGGTCATGTAGATAGTGAAGTATATTTGGTAAGCCCTTATGTGGCGGCGGCCAGTGCCGTTTTGGGACGCATTGCCGGTCCGGAGGAGGTATAATATGGATTTTCAAGGAAAAATTTGGCGCTACGGCGACAATGTAGATACAGATGTAATTATTCCGGCCCGCTATTTGGCCATTGCCGATATGCAGGAGCTCGCCACCCACGCCATGGAAGATATTGATACTACTTTTGCACCGAATGTGAAGCCCGGTGATATTATGGTGGCCGGTAAAAATTTCGGTTGCGGCTCCTCCCGTGAGCATGCACCGGCGGTTATTAAGGCAAATGGTGTGCCTTGTATCATTGCTCACAGTTTTGCCCGCATCTTCTTTCGCAATGCGATTAACATCGGTTTGCCGGTGATTGAAATCGGTGATGCTGTTGAAAAATCAAAGCCGACCATGAAGTGGGCGTAGATATGAGTACCGGCGAAGTGCATAATTTGACGACCGGCGAAGTGTATCAAGGGACTGCTTTGCCACCATTTGTACAGGCTATCGCCAAGCCGGCGTTGGTGAATTTTGCCAAACAACGCAGTGAGGCTTAATCGCTGCACCGGGGCATGAAGTATCTGTTAATATAGTTAGCAGGTAATGCGTATAAGAACTTCACTATCTTTTTGCATTTTGGGTATTGAGATTTTGAGAAAAATAGAGGGAATATAAATGAGTCAAACAAAAACGGTTGTCGCTATTAATGGCGACGGAATCGGCCGTGAAATTGTGGCGGCGGCACTCCGTATAGTTGATGCGGCTGTGACAAAAGATAATATAACGATAGAATGGGTTGAAAAAAAGGCCGGCGGTGAAGCATCGATGCCTATGGCGAGCCATTGCCGGCGGAGACGATTAAAGCTTGTGAAACGGCGGATGCTGTTTTGCTAGGGGCGGTTGGTGGCCCGCAGTGGATGATGTTGCCCCATCTATTCGCCCCGAAAAAGCAATTCTCGGTCTTCGTAAAGCTTTAGGTCTTTTTGTAATTTACGACCGGTTCGCATTTTTAAAGCCTTACAAGATTATTCACCGTTAAAGCCGGAACTGGTACAAAATGTAGATTTTGTCATTGTCCGTGAATTGACCGGGGGTATTTATTTCGGAGAACGTGAAGAAGCGGAAGGGGAAGGTCCCAATGAATTGGCATGGGATAAGGAAACGTATCATCGCTATGAAGTTGAGCGCATCATGGATGTGGCCATTGAAACGGCGGCTAAACGTCGCGGTAAGATTACCAGTGTGGATAAAGCCAATGTGTTGGCCTCCTCCCGCTTATGGCGTAAGATTGCCCAAGAGAAAGCGGCGGCTAATCCGGAAATTGATATGGACTATTTGTATGTAGATAATACGGCTATGCAGCTTGTAGTCAATCCCGGCCAGTTTGATGTTATCGTTACGACCAATTTATTCGGCGATATTTTAAGTGACGAAGGCGCCGTTGTGTCCGGCTCACTGGGTCTCTTGCCATCCGCTTCCATCGGTACGGGTACTGCGTTATATGAACCAATCCACGGTTCCGCACCGGATATTGCAGGCCGAGGCATTGCCAATCCTTTGGGCACCATTTTGTCGGCCGCCATGATGTGTCGTTATTCGTTGAACGCACCTAAGGCCGCTGATGCTATTGAAGCAGCCGTTGAAAAAGCCTTGGAAGCGGGTTATCGTACGGGCGATATTTATAAGGACGGCATGCAACGGGTCGATACAAATGGCATGACAGCAGCGGTTTTACAATATATTTAACTAACTTAGCTCAGCCTATTTAATGTCAATTACCTATATTTTCAAACCTTAACTTTAGATAGGGTAAAATATAATGTAGGGAAAGTGCTGCTGATTTGTCCTATAATTTGCTAACTTAAAAGGCGATAAATTCAGAAATAAACTGAACTTATCGCCTTTTTGAATTTTGAAACCACATATTTTCTTATATGTGCCTATATGTGTTTATGTGTGTTTAAATATGTTTATATATGCCTGTATGTATTTATGCGTGTTTATAGTTGCGGGATTTACTTTAATATAATTTATCCAGCACAGAATCGTCAATCTTAAAGGTATGTTCTTCGGCCGGGAATTCACGACTTTTTACATCCGCAATATAGTCTTTTACCGCGTTGACCGTGATGTCATGGAGATTGGCGTATTTTTTGACAAATTTCGGTGATAAGCCGGTGCTTACGCCCAGTAAATCGTTGCAAACCAGTACTTGTCCGTCGCAACCGTTGCCCGCACCGATGCCGATGGTTACCATCGTTTTGAGGGATTGCGTTACTTTGGTAGCTAAGGCAGCAGGTACACATTCTAAGACACAGGCGAAAGCGCCTGCTTCTTCCAAGCTTTGGCATCATCAATGAGTTGCTGCGCCGCTTCCATGTCTTTGCCCTGTACTTTAAAGCCGCCGAGTTGATTTACCGACTGCGGTGTTAAACCGATATGGGCTACTACCGGAATGCCGGCGGTGGTAAGTTTCTTAATCAAAGGGGCCACTTCTTGACCGCCTTCAAGTTTTACGGCGGTACAGCCGGTTTCTTTTAAGAAACGGCCCGCATTATGCATGGCTTCCGCCATGTCTGCCTGATAGCTCATGAACGGCATGTCGGCTACCACGAGAGCCGTTGAATTGCCGCGCATTACCGCTTTGGTATGATGTATCATTTCATCCATCGTAACAGGAAGAGTGGATTCGTAACCGAGCATTACATTACCGACGGAGTCACCTACGAGAATCATGTCGATGCCCGCTTCATTTACATTGCGCGCCATGGCTACGTCATAGGCCGTAATCATGGTAATCGGTTCGCCCTGTTCCTTCATTTGTTTGATGGTTGTAATAGTTTTTGGTTTGTTACTCATGTGAAGTCTCCTCCTTAGTAGTAGCTTCATAGTGAACGGAATTAAATAGATCGAATAGTTCTTCCGCCATAAGCGGCGTAATTGTCTGATTCATTAGGGCCAACTGCGTTGTGGCCATGCCCAATTGTATGTAAACCGGAATCATGTTTTTGGTAAAACCCCTAAATGGCTCTGTACCGTGTTTATATCGCCCCGCGCGATGGGGCCGGTAAGAGCGGAACCGGGATTTTCAGCCTTTTCAAGATTGGCGGCGACGCCTTGGAATAATGGCAAAAGTGCTTGCCAAGCGCCTTCGAAGGCTTGGTTGAGTCCATAATGACTGAGCCGGAGCCTGAAACGTTGGCCGGTGCTTCGTTGGTTGAGCCTTTGGCTGAGTCTTTGGTTGAGTCTGAAATCTTAGTTGCACTAACCAACGGCTCATAAGCTCTTGCGCCATGGCCTGTAAGGTGACCGTATAGTTGGCACAGATACAGGCGGCTGCGTGATAGAGCGGTCTGTCTGCGGCGGGAACGTGAAAACTTCGTCCTTCTAAAATCGTTGCCAGTTCATGGGCGGCTTGTTGTGCCTTTTCATCACCGTCAATGGCCATGTAAATGCCTTTTAAAACGGTGTTTTCACCGGCAAAACTTTGCAGAGGATGAAGACTGCCTACGAAAGCGCCAATGTCTTGCAAAGGCTTAAGGGTGACAGGTCTAAACTGCCGCTGCAGTGTAAGTAAACGGTACTCCCTATAGCCGGCTCTTGTTGAGCCTCGGCAGCGAGGCTTTTGGCGACGATGGCTATTTGCCTGTCCGGTACGGTGAGTAATACCAAATCCGCCTTGGCGGCGAGTTCAGCGTGAGTCATACAAGGTACCTTGTACTTGGTGGCTAATTGGGTGGTTTTTTCAGAAGAAGAACCTACGATGCCCACCAAACGAGTGCTCAAATGACGAGCTAAGGTAGAACCGACTTTGCCCCGCCGATAATACCGATTTTCATGAAACTCCTTTCTGCTTTTGACGTGCCGCAAGTTTTCATAAAAAAAGGCGCACTTCGACCACGAAATGCGCATAAAATTCCTATGTTGCGTCTCGTCCCGGTCTAAAAGATCCAAGCGATAAAACTAGAATAAATTATGAAGTTATAAATCCTGTTGAAAGCGATGTGGTTCTTGATAGATACCACTCTATTTCACTGTTATTATAGCATAGCGAACTGTTTATTGAAATGACGTGTTAAACGCTAACTTATATATTTATTGGAGAACGAAGATTATGAATAAAGCTACAGCAGCAACCATGAATAAAGATTCTGAGAGCCAGCAAAAAGATTTGTCATAATTTGTGAAAATCGTATTGACTTCTTAAATCGCTTGTGTGTATAATTGGATAAAACATATAGTTATCATCTGTGAACAGGAAGAGTAGCTATACAAGTTCGGCTACAGCGAGTCGGGAATGGTGGAAGCCCGGTGCAAGAAAGTATAGTGAATGGACCTGGGAGATGTGGCCCGAACCAGTAGGTAGGCGTCACCGGTCATCTCCGACCGTTACCAAAGGAGCGCGTATCGCCTGTATTGGGTAGGCCGTACGTAGTGAGCCGGGTCTTTTGACCAATCGGGGTGGCACCGCGGATTAACCTTCGTCCCTATGTATTTTGGGATTGGAAGGTTTTTTTATACCCATTTTTAGGAGGAGAACAGTATGGAGCGAGTTCAAGATGTTTCAAAATTAGTATATACACATGTGCAAGGCGGGCAGTTCCGCTGGGTCACAGTCGGTACCTTAATGCTTGCGTTAGGTACGATTTTACACTTAGTCAGCCCTAGCGTGGCGGGCATTACGCCGAACTGGATGATTGCTACCTACTGCGTAGCCATTCATTTGACCAGACCAAATTATCGTCAGTCCTTAGGGATTGGTCTTGTGGCAGCCCTAATTAACCTGATGACTTCTAAATCGGCGTTTCCGTATGCGAACTTATTGAGTGAACCGGCCGGGGCACTCACCGCCGCCTTCGTGGTTCACATGTTCAGCCGTTTGAAATTCGGTCGCATGATTGTACCGCCGGTTGTATCCGGATTCTTAAGTACCGTTGTATCGGGCGGGATTTTCGTTACCGTTTTGTATGTAGTTTTAGCGTTACCGACTGAAGTGTACACGAAAGCTATGTGGCCGTTAGTTCTTTTGGTAGCTGCTATTAACGCCGTTATTACACCGCTTTTATATTTGCCGGCACAACGCTTATTCGCGCGCCGCGGTTATTTACCGAAAGCGGATGAAGTTATTTCCAGCGACCATAGTATGTATGAATTGACACCGGCTACGGATGCTAAAATCTCTATTGAACATTTCTCTTATTATTACGGCCAGCAAACCAAGCCGGCTTTGAAAGATATTAATTTAGTTGTAAACGATGGGGACTTCCTCGTTATTACCGGTCCTGCCGGTTGCGGTAAATCCACTTTATGTATGGCCATGATTGGTGCGGTGCCTAAATTCTACGGCGGTCGTATGGAAGGCATGGTATTCGTAAACGGTAAAGCCACGACGCAGGCGGAAATTTCCGAATTGGCTACGGAAATCGGTGTCGTACTGGCCGATTATGACACGCAGCTCGTAACCATGACGGTAGCCGAAGAAGTGGCCTTCGCCATGGAAAACCGCGGTTATACACCGGAACAGATTAAAGAACGAAGTGCCGCAGTTTTCAAACAGGTTGGTCTTGAAGGCATGGAAAACCGTAAGATTCCAAGTCTTTCCGGCGGTCAGCGTCAACGTTTGGCTATTGCCTCCGTGCTTGCCACGAATCCATCCATCCTCGTGTTGGATGAGCCGACCAGTTCCCTCGATCCGGAAGGGACTGCTGAATTGTATCGCTTAGTGGGTGCCCTTAATAAGGAATACGGCATTACCGTAGTCGTTATCGACCACGACCTTCATGCAGTGCTGCCATATGCCAATCGCATGGCCCTCATGGTAGACGGCGAACTTCGCACCGACGATGTGCCGGAAGTAACCTTGCGTTACATGTATGACCACAAAATTTATGTGGACGCATTGCCATCCATCTTCACAACCTATATGCGTCTAGAAGAAGCAGGTTTTGCTTTTGAAAAACCATGGCTCAGCGTGGCAGCTGCTAAAGAAGGTTTAAAAGCCTAGCCAATCAAAGCAGTTGTGAGAGCGGGTAAAGAGTATAAGAGAAAAGCAACATAAAATAGATAGCACTACCGAGTCATTAAAGTTACAGCGGTAGATAAAGAATTAGCTAACGGATTAAAACAGGAGGTTCGTATGCTGGAGGTTAAAGCTTGCGTTTCGGCTATGTGCTGGGCCAAGATATTATAGATAATGTAGATTTTTCCATCGGCGAAGGTGAATTCATCGCCATCGGCGGTCGCAACGGTTGCGGTAAAACGACGGTAACCCGTTTATTAATGGGCCTTGAAAAACCGCGCAGCGGCAAGATTTATTATAATGACACAGATATTACGGCGTTACCGCCATCGGAACGAGGCCGTTTCATCGGCTACGTGTTCCAACAGCCGGATCGCCAAATGTTCCGCCCAACGGTGGCTGAAGAAGTGGCCTTCGGACCGGAACAATTAGGTTACACCAAAGCGGAAGTGGCGGATATTACGTCCAAAGCTTTGGCCGATACGGGCATCAGTCATTTGCGCGATGCGTATCCACCGACTTTACGTCGTGGTGAAAAACAGCGTGTAGCCATTGCTTCGGCCTTGGCTATGAAGTCCAAGATTTTAATTCTTGATGAACCGACCAGTGGTCAAGACGGTAAGGAAACACGCGAACTCTTGGAATTGTTGGAAACCTTGCGTGTTACGGGACTTACGATTATCCTTGTTACTCATGACATGGAAATCATGGCAAGCCACTGTACCCGCGCTATTATCGTAGGCTACGGCACGAAAGCTTTTGACGGGAAGCCGGAAGAATTATTTACGAGCCGTGATGATTTATTTGACTTAGGTCTTACCAAACCGCCGTGTGTAGAATTGGCAGAAACGGTACCGGGCCTTGGTTATTGCAAATCAATGGCAGAATTTGAAGCAAAAATGTTGGCCTTAAAGGCTCGCAGTTAGGAGGAACCATGCAACGATTAGTACCATTTACCAAAATATTAATGACCATCGCCTTTTCCGCATGGGCTGTCCTTTTGACAACCACCTATGAATTAAGCCTTTTATTGGCTTTGGAACTTTTAATTCTACTAGTAACGGGTCTTTTGATTCGCCAATATAAAGCCGTTTTAACTTTAGCCGCCTTCGCCGTGTTCTTGGCAGTGGTACAGTTCCTTGGCGGTGGTACCTTGGAATCGGCTTACGTAACCGGTCTTCGTATGCTCTGCATGACTATGGTATTCATCATGCTTTTGGCAACGACGAAATTACAGGATTTGACGGCAGCTTTGGTTACGCAGTGTAAAATTCCTTACGAATATGCGTTTATGTTCACCGCAGCCCTTCGTTTCGTACCGGATTTCATTGCGGAAAGCCATGCCGTTCAGGAAGCTCAGGCTTGTCGAGGTCTTGCTTTGGAAGGTAATTTCTTCAAACGCTTTACTTCTTACGGTTCTGTCATTCAACCATTGTTGTTAAAATCCTTAGGCCGTTCGGAAACAATGGCGCTGTCTTTGGAACTTCGCGGTTTCGGTAATAAAGATCACAGCTTTGTAGCCACTGTTGGCATGAAAGGTTTGGATTATGTAGTGACAGCCGTGCTTGTCTTGGTTACGATTGCTATTATTATGTATGTGCGAGGCGCTATATGAGTAATAATCAACCGTTTCATAACGGTATGCCGCTAAATAACGATCGTGACGCTATGTCGCAAAATAACGTGCGTAATACTATGCCGCAAAATAACGAGCCTGCCGCTGCGGTACAAGCTCGCCAACACCGTTATCCCGTAGCCGGCAATAATCAATATGAAGGGCAATTGGTGGATGGTCATATACACACCGAACTTTGCCCTCATGGCAGTGGCGATAAGGTGGCCTTGATTATTGAAAAAGCCATCGAATTAGGTTTTTATAAACTTTGTATTACTGAACATGCACCACTACCGGTCGGTTTCAGTAAACGCTATAAAGGTGATGAAGAGGGGCTTACTACAGCTTCGTTGCGGATGGACCAAGTGGAGCCGTATTTGGCGTTAGGCAATGAACTGCAACGCGAATACGGGCAGCATATTAATTTGTCTGTCGGTTTTGAAGTGGATTTTTTACCGGGCTTTGAAGCAGCTACGCAAGAATTTTTAAACATGGTAGGTCCTTATACGGGTGAAAACTTATTGTCGGTTCACTTCATGCAGGGCGCGAACGACGGTTTTTGGTGTCTTGACTACAGTGAGGCGGAATTTGAAAAAGCCTTTGGCAGTTATTTGCAAAAACAGGATGTTTTGTTCCGTCGCTATTTTGAATTGGTATTGCAGGCGGTACAGACTGATTTCGGACCACATACGCCGGTGCGTATCGGCCATATTGATGTGATTAAAAAATACCAAAAGTATTTCAATTTTACATCGTCCTATGATCAGCAAACGCAGCAGGTCATTATGAACATTTTACGCACCTTAAAAGTGCAAAATCGGACCCTTGATTATAATGTGAGCGGTGTGTTCAAAGAAAATTGCGGTGAAATGTATCCAAGTCCTTTCATTCAAGGAATGGCCTATGTTTTGGGTGTACCGTTCATGATGGGATCCGACTCACATAGCTTATCGGCTTTTGTAAAAGCCTGGAGTGAGTAAGGGTAATATTATAGAGAAATTGATTTGAGAGAACAACATATCAGGAGCCTTTAGTCATATAAAATCATATGGTTAAAGGCTCCTTTTTAGTTATTTGCCATTTGAAACAGTATCTTATTACTTAAATACATGCATGCTATACCTAAATGAAGTTGACTATCCGCGCTTGAAAGTGTATTATAACTTTAATCCTTTAGTTAGATGAAGAATAAAAGTAAAGAATAAGTAAAAGAGATGTAATAGAACGTACCGATAGGGTTCAAAGAGGAAGAGAGTAGGGAGAACATATGAGACAGAAACGATTGCCGCCGGGATTTCGCGATGAGTTTGGTGAAGAAGCACAGAAAAAAGCAGCTCTTAGTCATAGTCTGGCTAAGTGCTTTTTTGAACGGGGTTATACGAAGATTAATACACCTCTCATTGAATACAAGAATATATTTGATGACTATGATTTGGCTGTTCAGCAGCGTATGTATGAAGTGGTGGACAGCTCCCAGGAACGCTTGGTAATTCGCCCCGATCTGACGCTGCCTATTGCACGCTTTTTAGCGAATATTCAAGTTAATTTGCCTAAAAAATTTTACTACACCGGCGATGTGTTTGCTATGAATCAGGCTCACCGCGGTTGGACAAATCAAGTGACACAGGCCGGCATTGAGCTGGTCGGTTATGCTTCGGAAAAAGCCGAACTGGAGTGTTTGCTTATCATTAATCAAGTTAACCGATTATGGCTCAACAATCAGCTATATGTGGAACTCAGTGATGCGCGGTTTGCCGAAACCGTAGTCGACGCATTGGGGCTTACGGCGGCGGAACGAACCGAATTGTTTGAAGCGTTATTTAATAAAAACTTGCCGGTGTACGAGCGTTTAATTGAAGCGTATACGGAAAATACATTGTATTCCTTGCTCAAAATTTGGCCGCGCCTTTTCGGCTCTATTGAGGAAGTGCAGCAAGAGCTGGATGCCATTATTTTACCGATGAGCGCACAGTGTTTGGTGAACGGGGTTATGCAAATGGCGCAGGCGGTACAAAAATTATCCAGTCAAAAGGTGCGCATAGACTTCAGCAGTCCCGCACCGCAACCTTATTATACGGGACTTACTTTCCGCGGCTATATTGACGGCGTGGCCAGTTATATTGTGAGCGGCGGACGGTATGATAAATTACTCGCTAATTTTCAAAAAGAACCTACTCCGGCCGTGGGTATGGGCTTTGATTTGGATGTATTGGCATCGGTAGCGGATATAACCTTGCCTCAGGCAAAACCATCCTATGTGTATATCGGTGAAGATGCTTGGGATGTGGTGGCTGATTATGTATTGGCTCATCCGACGTATAGTTTAGTGTTGGCCGATACATTAGCGGAGGCCCGTGAACAAGTTGCTGCGGACGGAGCCATACTCTATGTGGTCACAGAGGAAGGGGTGAAAGCCGATGCTTAGTATTGCATTGACAAAGGGACGAGTGGAAGATCAGGTTATTCCACTCTTTGAACGTTGCGGTATTGATTGTGAGCCGCTACGAAATAAAAAACGAAAACTGGTCATTACTTTAGGTGAGAATTTGCAAGTAATTTTAGTTAAAGGCGGCGACGTTCTTACCTATTTAAATAACGGTGTCGTTGATATCGGCATTGTAGGCAGCGATATTTTGGAAGAACAGCAGAATACAGGGTATGAGCTGTTGGATTTACAAACGGGGCGTTGTCAATTTATTCTGGCATCGCTGGCCGGTTATGATCTCAATGAGCCGCGGCGACATACCATCGGCACCAAGTATCCGAATATTACGAAACGCTATTTTGCCAGCCGTGGTAAAGACGTGGAAATTATCAAAATTGAGGGGTCCGTGGAGTTGGCGCCCCTTATCGGTTTAGCTGATGCCATTGTGGATATAACGGAAACAGGGACAACCTTGAGGGAAAATAATTTGCAGATTTTTGATAAATTGAGCCCCATCTCAACGCGCTTAGTAGCGAATCCTTTGGCGCTTAAGCAAAAACGGGGTGAAATTTTTGATTTGGTAGACCGCTTAAAAGAAGCTCGTAAGCTTGATATGGCGAAATAATTTGAGAAAAAATTAAAAAAAGAGAGGAGACCATCATGAAAATATATAGAGAGCCGTTACAAAAGATGCTGGAATTGGTAAATGATTACACGGCGGCCACAACGGATTTAGTGATTGAACAGCAGGTACGCGAAATTATTGATACCGTTATTGCCAAAGGTGATGCGGCTTTGCGTGATTATAGTGAAAAGTTTGACGGCGTACAGCTTACGGAGTTAAAAGTGAGTGACGAAGCTTTGACCAAAGCTTATAATTCACTGGATCCGGCTTTAAAAGAGGCTTTGGAAGTGGCCAAACGTAATATTGAGGCTTTTCATAAACGACAAATCGACCAAAGCTTTATTGATTTGGATACACCGGGCATAGTCCGGGGCCAGAAAGTAACCCCGTTAAAACGGGTGGGCATTTATGTACCGGGCGGTACGGCCGCTATCCGTCGACTATTTTGATGTGTGCTTTGCCGGCTAAAATAGCGGGTGTTAAGGAAGTTATTATGGTGACACCGCCGCAAAAAGAAGGCATTGCGCCGATTGTACTAGGTGCCGCTAAATTAGCCGGTGTTGATGCAGTCTATCAGGTAGGCGGCGCTCAGGCTGTGGGAGCCCTTGCTTATGGTACGGAATCAATTCCGAAGGTTGATAAAATCGTAGGCCCCGGTAATATCTATGTGGCTACGGCGAAACGTCAAGTGTTCGGTCAAGTATCCATCGACATGATTGCAGGGCCTTCCGAAATAGGCATTTTGGCTGATGAAACAGCTAATCCGGTTCACTTGGCCGCTGATTTATTGTCTCAGGCGGAACATGATAAACGGGCGCGGGCTATTCTAATTACAGACAGCGAAGTATTGGCTCATGCCGTTTCGGATGAAGTGGCACGGCAATTGGAGGAACTGCCTCGTAAGGATATTGCCAAAGTGGCCATTGAAGAGCGTAGTTTTATTGCCATCATGGATTCGGTAGCCGACATGTTCACTTTAATGAATGAAGTGGCACCGGAACATTTGGAAATTCAGCTTAACAATGCGTCAGATTACTTGAGCTTAGTAGAAAATGCCGGCTCCGTATTCCTCGGCTCTTATACGGCTGAGCCGCTGGGTGATTATATGGGCGGCCCGAATCACGTATTGCCAACCAGCGGTACGGCTCGTTTTTCGTCACCCCTCGGCGTATATGATTTTGTAAAACGTACAGCGTTTATGCAATTTTCTAAAGAACGCTTAGCTGAGCTGGCTCCGCATATTGCCACATTAGCACGCACTGAAGGTTTGGAAGGCCATGCGCGGTCCATTGAAATTCGTTTTGATAAAACAAAAGACAATGCGGTAGTAGCCGGTAAAGGTGAAGATACGGAGGCAGTTGCTTATGGACACTAAGGATGAAGCGAAGACAAATACTAAGCCGGCCACGGTGGCAATATCAGGTAAGACCCGGCAAGCAGCTGAGCAAGCGGCCGCTACATGGCGAGTGGCTACGGTAATCCGCAAAACCGCGGAAACGAATATTGAAGTAACGCTTAATTTAGATGAAGAATCAGGCGTTGCCGTGGCGACGGGCATCGGCTTTTTTGATCATATGTTGAATTTGTTTGCTAAACATGGTCGCTTCGGTTTAACGGTTAAGGCTGATGGCGATACCTATATTGATGCTCATCATACGGTTGAAGATGTGGCCCTCGCTTGGGCCAAGCTTTGACAAAGGCCTTGGGCGATAAAAACAAATTGAGCGCTACGGCGATGCGTGGGTGCCTATGGATGAGGCACTGACTCAGGTCGTTATTGATTTGAGCGGCCGGCCCTATTTAGTGTTCAAGGCGGAACTCTCAACTCCTTTGTTGGGAACTTTTGAGACAGAATTGGTGGAAGATTTTTTCCAAGCCATCGCTATGAACGGTCTTATGAATCTTCATGTGCGCAATGAATATGGACGCAATACACATCACATTATTGAAAGCATGTTTAAGGCCTTGGGGCGGGCACTGCGCCGTGCTGTAACTGTAAATGAGGCTATTGTAGGCGTTAACTCTACCAAGGGCAGTTTGACAGTATAAAATATTTTGAAAAGAGAAGGTAGCGTATGATTGCAATTATAGATTATGATGCGGGCAATACCTTTAATGTGCAAAAAGCCTTTGCTCACTTGGGCATACCGACGGTCTTAACGGCCGATAAGACGACGATTTTACAGGCCGCCGGCGTCGTTGTGCCCGGCGTGGGCGCTTTTCGGCAAGCCATGGATACTTTAACACGACGTGATTTGGTACCCGTCTTAGAGACGGTGGTAGCTCGAAATATTCCCGTATTGGGCATATGCTTGGGAATGCAACTTTTGTTTGATAGTTCCAATGAATACGGCCAAACACAGGGCTTCGGTTTTATTCCGGGTACGGTAGATGAAATTCCTCAAGATTTGGGTCTCATGGTGCCGCACACCGGCTGGAATTGCAATTCACTGGTGAATAAAACAAGTCCTTTTAGCTGTATTGATGGCGAATACACATACTTTGTTCATTCCTATTATGTGAAATGTGAAACGCGCTATATTACGGCGGTGGCTGATTACGGCATGGAAATACCGGCCGTGGTGGCGCATGGTAATGTGTATGGTATGCAGTTCCATCCGGAAAAAGCGCCGCTATCGGGCTAAGATTATTGCAACGATTTAATGAGCTATGTGAAGCTCATACGGCAGGTTATGAGGCTTAAAGAATGGTATTTATTGCGATGTTTATCAACAGATTAGTCGTATTGTGAGAATTTAAAAACTCTATTATTAGTGAAAAGTGATAATTGTAATAGTTGCTAAAAGATAATGTTTGTTGTATATGATGGCCTGTATTGCACATTTTTTATAATAAAAATTGATACACAACATAGAAATCTTCGATGTAAATCATAGACAGATGTAATCTAGAAGTGTATATTATATAATATTAAATATATAAGAGCAGTACTTAAAGGAGGGGTTGACCGTGATTTTTCCGGCCATTGATATACAAGACAAACGCAGCGTACGTTTATATAAAGGGGATTTTGACAAGGAAATCGTGATTAACTATAGCCCGATGGCACAAGCTGAGGACTATGAACACGCCGGTATTAAGGCACTTCATGTGGTTGATTTGGATGGGGCCAAAGCAGGTAAACCGGTTAGTTTCGATATTATTATAGGTATTCGCAGAGCTTTCAGCGGCATTATTGAAGTAGGTGGCGGTATTCGCGACGAAGAAATGATTAAAGCGTATCTGAATGCCGGTATCGACCGTATTATTTTAGGATCTGTAGCTTTAAAAAATGCGGAATTTACTAAGCAAATGCTGGCCACTTATGGAGCAGAACGCATTGTTATCGGTGTTGACGGTGCCGACGGTAAAGTAGCCACAGAAGGTTGGCTTGAAAAGTCGGACGTTGATATGAGCCATTTGATTCGTGAAATGATGGCGGCCGGTGCTAAACACTTCATTGTTACCGATATTAATCGTGACGGTACCATGGAAGGGGTTAACCAGGAATTGCTCTTTGAATTACACGATCAATTTCCGGAAGCTCGTATTATTGCCTCCGGCGGCATTCGCAATGCCGGTGACATTGTAGCCTTGCGTAAAAAAGGCATTGTCGACTGTATTGTCGGTAAAGCCTTGTATGAAGGTCCATTGGCTTTAGCGGATATTGTAGCTTTGGAAAAAAGCGAGTTAGCCGGTGAATTGATTGAACCGTCACCATACTATACACGCACTATCCATGAAGAAACAGATTCTCATGATGTGTCTAATTTAGCGATTTCCGCAGTTGCGGCAAAGTAAATTCAATATAATAAAGTCAATAAAATAAAATCAATAAAAATAAAATCAATACATAACACTAATAAGATACACATAGCAATAGCGATAGCAATACATACTCATGATCATGATAAACCGGATACGGCTAATGATAAAGGAGTAGAAACTATGTTGGCAAAACGAATCATCTTGTCTGGACGTGGATAACGGCCGTGTAAAAAAGGGTGTTAATTTTATTAATTTAGTAGATGTAGGCGATCCGGTGGCGATTGCCGCTTCTTATGAAGTGCAAGGTGCCGATGAGCAAGTGTTTCTGGATATTACGGCCACAACGGAAGGTCGGGGGACCTTCAAGGACGTAATTTCAGCCATATCAAATGAAATATTTATGCCTCTTACCGTTGGTGGCGGCATTCGTACATTGGCGGATATGCAACAATTATTGCAGGCCGGGGCGGATAAAATCTCAATCAACTCAGCAGCCTTGGCGAATCCTGAACTAATCCGCGAAGGGGCTGAAAAATTCGGCAATCAATGTATCGTCGTAGCCATTGATGTGAAAACCGATCCCGAGACGGGGAAACGGTTTGTGTACAGCCATGGGGGACGTAAAAAAACAGACCGCTTAGCTTATGACTGGGCACAGGAGCCATAGCCTTGGGGGCCGGCGAACTACTCGTAACGAGTATGGATAAAGACGGCACCAAGTCCGGCTTTGATATTGAACTGTATAAACAATTGGGCGACTTGGTGCAAGTGCCCATAATTGCCTCCGGTGGCGCCGGCACGGTAGCACACTTTGTAGAGGTTTTTTCAAAAACAAAAGTAACCGGTGCTTTAGCGGCTTCTATATTCCACTTTGGCGAAATAACCATTGAGGAAGTAAAAGAGGCTTTGCGCGCTTATAATATTCCGGTTCGCTAGGGAGGTGGGCAATGATGGCTGACAAAATAGCAGATATGCAACAGAACATTACCACCGATTTAAGATTGGATTCGGATTTGAGGCCTGATTTTGAAAAGGTGCACAATTTATTGCCTGCGGTAGTAGTGGATACCAACACGAAAGAAGTGCTCATGGTAGCTATATGAATGAAGAAAGCTATGAACGAACCTTAGTAACCGGCGAAACCTGGTTTTGGTCACGGTCGCGCCAAGAGTTGTGGCATAAGGGGGGAACCAGCGGTAACACGCAAAAGGTTGTACGGGCTGCCTTGGATTGTGACAAGGACACCTTATTATTGGAAGTTATCCCCAACGGCCCGGCTTGTCATACCGGTTCAAGGAGCTGTTTTTTTAACGAAATCAAATTAAAAACAAATAGCTAAAAAGCTGAATAAAAGAGAGGGATTACTATGACACAGGAACTGGCTGAACTTTATGAGGTCATCAAGAATCGGCAATTAGAGCCGAAAGAAGGGTCCTACACGAATTATCTATCGCTAAAGGACTCGATAAGATTTTGAAAAAGTCGGCGAAGAGGCTACGGAAGTGGTGATTGCCGCTAAAAATGAAGGTACAGAGGAACTTGTCAGCGAAACGGCGGATTTGCTGTATCATGTGTTGGTTTTATTGGTTGAAAAGGGCATTCCTTACGAAGCTATAACGGAAGAACTGGCACGTCGAGAAGGTCTTATCAGTAAAACAACGGATCGGCCGGAAATTAAGAACTTATAGCCTATATGGGGTCCACCTGCGCTCGGTGGGCCTTTTTTACAAATCATGAACCAAGCAAAATCTTGATTTAATAAAGCATGACGGGCAATCAATAAAGCGATAAGAGAAAGAGTGAGTGTATATGAAAGAGAGTATAAAAGACTTAAAACCATATGTTCCGGAAGAACCGGTGGAAGCGTTGAAGGCGCGTTTGGGGGTGGAGCGAGTTGTTCGCTTATCGGCTAATGAAAATCCCTATGGCACTTCGCCGGCTGTTCGTGAAGCGGTAATCGATTATGTAACTAAACATGACAGCAGCCAATACCCTGACGGCAATGCAAGTTCTTTGCGTACAGCGTTGGCCAATCATTTAGGCGTGGCTGAAACATCACTTGTTATCGGCGTGGGCTTGATGAAGTGATTACTATGCTCAGTCGTGCTTTTTTGACCGATAAAGACTCCATAGTCATCAGCACGCCGACGTTTTCAGAATATGCCTTGAATGCTCAGTTGGAAGGGGCTGTCATTAAAGGCGTTCCTTGTGATGCTGTAACAGGTGCTACTGATTTAGCCGGTATGCTAAATGCTATCGATGAGACGACGAAGCTGGTATGGCTATGCAACCCGAATAATCCTACCGGTACGTATTGTTCGCTAGCATCGTTGCGCGATTTTATGAATAAGGTTCCTCAAGACGTGCTGGTCTTGATTGATGAAGCGTACATTGAGTTCGTCACTACTACTGAAACAGCCAGTGCTTTACCGCTTTTAAAAGAATTTACCAATATGGGCTTGATGCGGACGTTTTCAAAAGCCTATGGCCTGGCCAATTATCGGGTAGGTTATTTAGTATTAAGTCCGGAATTGGTAAATTATGTACAGGCTATTCGCTTGCCTTATAATCTCAACAGCGTGTCACAGGTGGCGGCGGAGGCAGCCCTTATGGATCAAGCCTTTATTGCGGATGTTGTGGCAGCCAATGCTAAGGCTCGTCAAGGCTGGGAAGCTTGCCTCGATGAGTTAAAACTCCATTACTATCACAGTGAAGCCAATTTTATTTTTGTAGAATTTGCATCACCGGAAGAGGCTAAAGCTATTGCCGATGTATGGCTCAAAACGGGCTATCAAGTGCGCTCCGGACTCAGTCCTGAATGGCTGCGGATTACGGTTGGGCAGGCCGCTGATTGTGAAAAAATGCAAGAGTTGTTAAAAGTATATTGCAAAGAAGAGAGATAAAATGTGGAGTAACATGAATTCGCTCTTATGAAAAAGAGTTAATTCTATAATTTCACTTGTCTTGGTAACATAGGACTTTGTTTATACTTTACGATATGTTATGCTTAATAAAACACATGGATAATCATGGTGTTTTTAGCATTATAAAATGAGGAGGTCTATTTTTGTTTCCTAAGCATATCGAATTAACGAAGGTGCCACCTATTAAAATTCAAGGCATTAAAACAAAATTGGTACCTTTTATTGCTGCATCTATATATTGGGATGATAATGGTACTTATTTTGAGCCGTTTATGGGTTCAGGGTTGTTGGATTTAATTTACAACCCAAAAAGGCAATTTTAGTGATACGAATCCCTATATTATACAATTTTATAAAGATTTACAGAATAAAATTATTACACCGGCTATTGTTCGTGAATTTTTAGAGGAAGAGACTTTAAAACTAATGGCGACACCAGCTGATAAGAACTCCTATTATTATGAAGTTAGAGAACGATTTAATAAAACCCATACTTCTCTTGATTTTTTATTCCTTCAACGTTCTAATTTTAACGGTATGATACGGTTTAATAATCAAGGGAAGTATAATGTTCCTTTTGGAAGAAAGCCAGAAAGGTTTAAAAAAGCACTCATTACTAAAATAGTAAATCAGGTTGCGTGGGCACAAGACTTAATCGTTAATCATGATTGGGACTTTTTATGTATTCCTTTTGAAGAGGCCTTTTCGATGATGAAGCCAAAAGATTTTACTTATTTAGATCCGCCATATATTGATAGGTATGATGGTTACTATGATGCATGGAGTGAAGACTATGCAGTTTTGTTATCTAAATTGGCTCAAAATGGACCTGCTAAATACGCTTTTAGTATGTGGTATAAAAATAAATATCGAGAAAATGAACACATTAAATTGTGGTCACATGGAAAACTGTTAACTACAGAACACTTTTACCATATAGGAGCCAAAGAAAGTAATAGAAATCCAATGATTGAAGCCTTAGTTGTAAATAATTTTGAATGATTATAATTCAAAATAGATATAAAAATAAGAAATCCATAGTGATTACCTATTCGGTTAAGCATTAAGCGTGTTAATTTAGTACTTAGCTATGGATCACTATGGATTTTATTTTTTCATTTGAAGCTTAATATAGGGTGATATTATTTCTCCACGTATTGTATAAGTATTCTATGCGAGTCGCATGTGGGTCACCAATTTGTTTTTCCATTCTATATATGTTGGAAGGTTAGTATATAACTTTTTGTGTCTGTGTATTAGGTAGTGTCTCCAATAGTCTTCAAATATTTCTTCTCCAAGTACTGAA